>Ga0247836_1000140_pt1 | contig 125114 bp, 101 predicted proteins | sample LaCruzMarch2015__4_FD_187116 | JGI IMG/M metagenome (GOLD analysis project Ga0247836, IMG submission 187116) | Freshwater microbial communities from meromictic Lake La Cruz, Castile-La Mancha, Spain - LaCruzMarch2015_14m | ecosystem: Environmental > Aquatic > Freshwater > Lake | place: Spain...
CAAGAATGGCTCAGCCTCACCGACGCCGCGCTTTGAGCGATGGCCATCGCTCAAAGCGCCTTGGTTGGAAACACACTTCTTTGTGAGTTTCGTCCAAGAATCTAACACATTCGCTTCACACAAGAATTCACAGAATGAACAGGATGGGAATACAGAAGCGGTTTTGACCGGATTTATGGGAGGCAATGCCAGAACTTGAAAATTGATCATGCAAATCCTGTCAAAGAGCCACGAGTTCTCTAGTGGATTGCGGTTTGGTTTCTCCTCTGCTCGAGTTAGAATTGTCGAGAATAGAATCGCGCTGCGTGCCGGCGTGTGTTAGTTTTCGGAACGGTTACTAATCATGTCCGCATCGTATTGGCGCTCGTGATCAATGATTCCTTATGAAAACAAAATGCCACCATCTTTTCCTCGCGCTTTTGGCTGCATCGTTGCTTCCCGCAGCGGCAGCGGAACCGTCCGCAGATCAACTCCTCCGACGGATGTCCGAGAAGCTTGCCGCAGCACAGAGGTTTTCTTTCGATGCCACTCGCGAGATCGATCCCGGATTGATGGAGGGAATCGACCTGTTGCAGAAGGCGCGCGTCGCTGTCACAGTGCAGCGACCGAACAAAATCACCGCGCGGGCCACAAGCAAACGGGGCACCCGCCTGATCGTGTTCGACGGGCGCACGTTTTCGTTGCTGGATGCGAAGCCGAACTACTACACGAGCGTGCCAATGGCCACGGACATCGACGGCCTTGTGGCGCGGCTGGACGAAAAATTCGGCTTTGTTCCGCCGCTCGCTGAGTTTGTCCTCAGCGACCTTTATGCGGACCTGCGCCGTCAAGCACACACGATCACGTATCTCGGACGCGGCAAAACATCGGGCGGCTTCCTTGGCTTGGGTGGCGTCGAATGCCATCGCATCGGCCTCATCGGTGACACCGCCGACGCGGAGTTGTGGATTGCCGTGAACGACGAACTCCCGAAGAAGCTGGTTGCGACGTTTAAAAACCTGCCTAATCAGCCTCAGATGCGCATCAGCTTCACCGATTGGGACCTCAACCCTCCTGCCGCGAATTTCACCTTCACCTCGCCGCAGGGTGCGCAGAAAATCGAAATGTGGACGACCGAGAATATGGAATCTGCCCGCTAACTCCACCCAAACAATCATGAAATCCACTCTCCGTTACTCAAGCGCCCTGTTCATTGGCGCAGCGCTTTTTTACACGTCTGCACCCGCCGAGGCCCGTGACTACGGGATTAGCAGTTCCTCCGCTGGCCGTGGCACAAAATACACGAGCGAGCGAGGCGGCACAGCCTACGTCGGTCCGCGTGGCGTAGCAGCCGAAGGATCCCGTGGAAACAGGGCCGCAGTGAGTCGATCCGGCGGCGCAGTCTACTCCGGCCCGAACAGCTCAGGGGTTATAAACCGTTACGGCGGCGCCACAGCCGTCACCTCGAGCGGAGACGTTTACCGGCGCTCCCCTAATACCGCCACGGTGACCACACGGCGTGTCACGACACTCCCAAATGGTTACGTTCGTGTCGTTCCCGCTGGCTACAGGACCGTTGTCTATCGCGGCTACAACTGCCGCTACGTCGGCGGCGTATATTACCGTCCGGTCATGTATCAAGGCACCACGGTCTATGTTGTGGTGAATTGAGATTTTTCGAATCCGGCCGCCCGGTGTGCCTCAACAGATGCGGTGTCTTTACCGCGTCCGCCCGCCAGCAATTACACCCAGTCGCACAAGGAATCGAGGTAGGCGGCTGAGCCGTCGCGGAGCCATCCGTCTAGTTGCGCCGGGTCTTTAAGCTGCTGACCACGCAAGCGCGGAACGGCGATGTAGCGCGTCGAGATCGCAGGGGAATGGCTCATATCCACCCACAGTTTTTCAAACTGGCAGACCGGAAAAACATCCTCTTGGCCGTGGCCCCAGCGTTTTTTCACATCCTTGAGCGTGATATACGTCGGCATTTTTGCGGCGAGGCCACGGATCGCCGACGCCACTTTTTCAGCGTCCGTCAAGTCGGCGCGTTTGAGATGAAACGCGGCGAGCAACGCATCGATATCGATCCAGCACGTGTTCGAATTGAAATACGTGAGGTGAAACTCATCCTCCTCGCGAGGCATTGCCAGCCCCTCAACCAGCCGCAATTGGCCGTTTACCCGCGCGAGGCCACCGCCACGGTCCTCCAACCGCCGAGTGATGACCTCGAACGTGAGCCCTGCCCCGCTGGCAAGATGGCGACCTAACAACGCGGGATCAACGTGCATTCCCACGGTGTCGATGTTGTGCATCACCAATGTTTTCAACTGCGGTCGATCCCGCAGCAGCGCGGCCAGTGTTCCATTGCGCAGTAGATTCGGCACCTCATACCAGTGGCCGACCGGATGCAAACATTGGAGCGGAAGGTTGTCCGTGTAGTCCGCGGCCTCCCCCATCGAACGCGCCCATCCGATCAACGCGACACGCAGGCTGTCACGCACTTTTTGCTGCTGCACATCCAGTGTTTGCTGCGGCATTTCCTCCCATGCAAAGCGTAAGTCCCGCTCGGCTGGAATCATTCGCAGCCCGATGGACTTGCCCTCGGATAAAACCAGCGGGCCGTCGTAACCGAAGCTTCCGTATTCCTTCAAAAATGCCTGCGTCGGATCGTGCGAAAAATAGCTCGTCGTAAAGATGTGTGGCAATCGCGTGCCGCATGCGCGCGCGATTTGACGGCTCTTGGCAAGGTGCGTCTCGACAAACGAGCGATGTCGCCCACCCAGTCGGCAAAACGGATTGAGCGCCTTCACCACCCCCGCGCCCTGCGTCCATCGCGATCCGGCCCCGGCAGCGAGCGTCACTACAGCGACCTCACCATTGCTCAATGCTTCCAGCCCGCGCTCACGATCCTCCGCTGAAAGCTCGCTGCTATCTATCAAATCTCCGTCTTGCACGTCTTCGATCGTGCTGTTCACCGGCAGCCGGTTTTGAGCCAATCCGATCCGGCCAGCCCGGAGTTCCTCCCGGATGTGCTCATGCGCAGCGCGATCAAATCCGTAGCGCGAGAGGGTTCCATCCAATGAATCACGCCCGCCCCGGCTTTCGCCCGTATGGGGAAAAATGGAATCAAACAACATCCCCACCATGCCCTGCAGTTCGGGTCTCGTGCGGCAGGCCTCGGCAAACTGGTCCAGCTCCGCATGACGCGCGGCACCAAGCTCCCCACGGTCCATCCGCAGCAGCACCGGCACCGTAAAACGATAGTATCCAGCGGGCATCAGCGCATCTGCACCCGTGAGCAACTCGGCCCATGATCCTCGTTCATTGATGGCAAAGTCATACACCACTGGGTCCATAGCAAAGGGTAGCGCGGAGGCGAGCGCGGTTTTGGTCTCACTCATGAGGCGCTGCAAAAACGCCTGACCCTCTGCCTTGCGTGCGGGGGCAAACATGAATCCCATTCCGCCACCCGACATCCCTCCAAGCATCCAAAACCCCCAGAAGTCCGCACCGAAGGCCTCGCGTGTCCGGGCAATCAACAACTCGGTGTAATGATTGCTGGCCCACGGGATGATCGTTTGGATCGGCCCTTGAAAGTTCTCCGTCGTCGCCTTTCCGATCTCCGCGATGTCGCCGTGTTTGAGTGCGGTCAGGATGCGGTTCAGATACGCGACCACGACAAAACGGTTGCAGCAATGAAGCAAGAGGGAGTCACACGACCATGACCGCGACCCAGACCCACTGGGCGTTATGGGAACCCTACGCCCGCAGGACTTGCTGCAGGTCGCCGCGCATCCCTCAACTTTTGAGCGATCGGTCCCGGAGAAAACGCTTCTCATTTGACTCACTCACCGCTTTATGGCCACAGCACCCAAAACCAGCAAGACCCGCATCGCAGCACGCAAGACCATCCAAGCGACCGAGCAGGTAGGCAAGCGTCGAGCAAACCAGATTCTTGCCGAGGGCAGCGACCTTAGAGCGAGCAAGGCCGCAAAGGAGTTCCACACCGCCGAGCTTCGTAAACATCAGGCAGCTAAGGCGGAAATGGAGTTGCAGATTACGAGAGGCGACTTTATCCCGAAGCAGCAGGCGATTGAAGAATTCCACGAGCTAGGAGTTCAAGTCAGGCGCACATTGCAATCGTGGGTGACGATGCTTCCCGGCAGGTTGAATGGACTAACGGCGGCGCAGATGGTCCCGATATTCGAACATGAGACGGACGCCATTTTGAACGCGCTCGCCAACGGTGACCCGGCACGCTAGGCCGTCGCAACCTTTCGCCGGACGCGTTCAAGCTGGCACTTGGAAGAAGGTATAACCGGAGTAAGTTGAAAAGCGGGACACGCACTGACCTTGTTGCAAATAGCAACAAGGTTGACACTGCCGCCAAACTCGCCACGGAACACAGCGTCCACCGTGCAACCGTCATACGCGCCGGGAAGTTTGCCGAAGAAGTTGCCGAGAATAAACCGAACTCTCGAAATGGTTGCTCACGCGGATTTGTCGGGTTGGCGGCAACTTGAGGGCAGAACACATTGGCGGAAGCCTTCATACTGCCCGGCACCCGTCCGCGAGATTGCACGATATGCCTCATGCTTTGACACCGTGCAAATACTATGCACGAACTTCTAACTTCAAAACAGCTTGCCGACCGTCTGGGTTGCTCGCTCCGAAAACTTGAAACCACGTTAAAGCAATTCGGCATTCAAGCTGACTCCCGCGCAGGAGCCGTGCGTTTGTTCAATCCCGACCGCATCACCGCAGCGATGGAGGCCGAGGTTGTTTGCCAGCTTGGCGCGTTGCAGAACGCAAGAATCCGGCAGCACGAAGCCATCGAGAGCTTTAGCCGCCTAGCCTCTTCTTTGGGCGTTTGCTCTTGCGTGGTGAACGCACAGGACGCGAAGCAGCTTGCCGAGGCCGTCAAATCAATCGGCCAGGTGCCACAAGGGCAGCTGAGAACGCGTCAAGCACTCGTGACTTGGAACGCAAAATACAACGCTCATTCCGAAAACGCATTCGCTCTCATGAACCGCATCGCAAGCAAACTTTGAACCACCGAAAATCTATGCCTAAAACCACATCACCGACGACCGCAATCCAGACCGACATTTCAGCCGGAGCCAGCTTCACAAGCGAAGGCCGGAACGCATGGCCAAAGCTGCCAGACCGTCACAAACTGCAAGCCGCATGCCCGCAGCAATTCAGGGACTTGGCGGCGGATTTGCTTAAAGATTACGACAAGAGCAAGGCGTATCTCGAAGCCAATCCGTTGGAAGAGCTTGCTGGCCATCTGCGAAACACGCACGGATTGGAGGCCGTTGAGCTTCACAACAAAATCAACGCCATCGACCGGGATCTTTACAACCAGCACGTGGGCCAGCTCCGGGACACCACGCAGTTGTTGATTCAGCTATCGGCGCAGATTTTCAAAGCATGTGAGGGACCGATTCACGACGATTTGGTTGCCGAGGTTGCCGAGGTTGAAGCTAGGTGCGCCCGGCTAGGGATTCCAGTTTCGCACCAAAAATATCAAAACGGCGAAATCGTCACAGTCTATTTTGCTTGGCGCGACCCTGCCCTTTCCCGCTTGCATCAAGCCCGGCACGCTTTGAGCTACTTTGCAGAACGTGCGACCAGCCAGCCGCGTGTCTATTCGGATGGTCAGTTTTGCGAGGCCGTTCGATATTGCGCGACGACCGCCGACACTATCGACCCGATGTGATGGACAAAAATGTTGCCAAGTTGATACACACCCGCACGATGCTGTCCCAAGTCGCACGGCATCGGGCGGGTATCGTCGCCACCTTCCCAGAGCCGCAAAGCGTTGACCACGCACGGCAGCAGATAGACGAATTGATTGACCGCGTATGTAGCAAGCTGGGCATTGATAAATCGCGCTGTTGCTCACTCGATGAACTCTTGCTTGTTATTTCTTACCACAGCCAGAGGCGAAACTGGCTTTGCGATATAATGCCGAGCCGCGATTCAGAAACTCGGCCCGTATGATCGACGACGGCAAACGACGCAGGGCAGGACTCGCGACCGACTACGCCAAAAGCGAGCGCATCGAATTCTTGCTTGCCGAGGTCCGGCGCGGAGTTCCATCGAATCCAATCTATGGCCAATCCGCTGATGAAGAACCCTGTGAGCTGAGCGACCGCCATTCACCGCGAAAGACCCAAAAACCGAGGCTCTAGGGCCGTTTTTAGGCTAATTCCAGACCATCGACCGACCGCTTGACACCGCTTTCCGAAGGGTGAATCGGCGCACCAAAGTATCGACCCTTGAAGCACAAGCACGACAAGCAAAGCAGGACCGGGAGTATTTGGCAGCTTGTGAGGCGCATGGCATCGAACCAGCTCCGGCCAGCTATCGCGGAAGCGGTTATTGCTTCGCCGGAACATCGGTTGACGATGCGGTTTTGAGCCATCGCCAGAGCAGTCTCGTCGGAGGAGCAATTACGGAATGCGATTCGGACGACGATATCGATGCACGGCTCGGTTGGGCAGAGCCAGACGCGGAGCTTGATTGTGCGCTTGAAATTCACGCTGAGGCGGAACGGGCTCTTACCGGAATTTTGAATCTCTTAATTCCCGAAGCTGGCAAAATATGCCCGCGAGCAATAGGCACAAAAATTCTGGCTTTGGCGTGGCTCCTGGAACATGGCCGCGTTGGTGCTGAGAGCCAAACGGAATTGGCGCGGCGCACTGGGCAGACCCGCGCTAATGTGTCCGAGAGTGTTCGCACACTACAAAAAACCCTAGGCGGCAGGCTCCGTAGCCGTGGCCAAAAGTCAGCCCAAAGCGTGGAGGTTTATCGAAAAATCCGTAACGAGGCGGTAAAGGCCGGGCATGGGAATCTTCGAAATCGGAAAGTGATTGACTGATTCCGGTGCCAAGTTGGTGCCAATTTGGTGCCAAAAAAACCAAGTATTTCCTGCATTTGGCGGGTATTCCGTGCATTTGGTTGCGAGATAGACCAAGACACAGAAAAACCCGCAGAGGCTTATTTCATGCGGGTTTCAGAGTAAAAAAGAGAGTGGGTTGGGAGGGGCTCGAACCCTCAACCAATGCCTTAAAAGGGCACTGCTCTACCATTGAGCTACCAACCCGGTGAGTCAAAAACGGAGCAGAAATGTAACTGCGTTAATTCGTAGTGGCAAGCGATTTTATCCGATTGTGGAATTGGGGTTTGGTTGCCGGATATCCTCGCTGCGCGGTCCGGCGGCACGGGGGTTGACACAGGAGAATTCGGATCAAAGTCATTGCCGACAGGGGGCGATTCGACTATGCAAGTGGGCATGCTCCCGATCTCCCGTCCGATACTCGCTGCTGTTGTTTCCTCGCTTGCACTTTTGATCACTGGCTGTGCATCCGGCCCAGCGGTGGACTCCCAAATCACTGACTCGCTCACGTCCCATGGGGTTACGGGGGCCACTTACCAAAAAGTTTATGGCGGCCAGGCGCTGGGATACAACGACATCGTCGCGCTTGTCCGGGCTGGCGTCCCAAGTCACATCATCGTGAGTTACCTCCAGAGCACGGAGAAAGTTTACAATTTCACTGCATCGCAAATGGACGGCTTGACTGCTGCGGGGGCGTCATCGGAGATCACACATTATCTATCCGAGACCGACGGGCTTTACGCCTACAATCCTCCGGCCGCCGCTGCGCGCACCAAGAAGCAGCAGGCGGATCAATACTACAACTCGCCGCTCTATCAAGACGAGCAGCCGTTTGGCTACAATGAGCCAGTCGTGGACGGGTTTTACGATTCCGGTTACGAGGAGTCGATCTACAGCCCGTTTTCGATGAACTAGCACGCCTCGGGCACAAGGCGACGATTCGGCTTCATCGATTGGTGACTCTCTAACCGAACGACTCTATTCATTTTATTTATCCTATGCACCCACACACCTCCCCATTTCCGAAAATCGGAATTCGTCCAACGATTGACGGCCGCCTCGGCGGCGTGCGCGAATCACTTGAAGATCAAACCATGGCGCAGGCCCACGCGGTGGCTGCCTTGTTTGCAGCCGAGCTCCGGTATCCGGATGGATCGCCGGTCGAGTGTGTGATCGCGGACACGACGATTGGTGGTGTGTCGGAGGCAGCTGCTTGCGCGGAAAAGTTTCGCCGCGAAGGGGTCGGGCTCAGCCTCACGGTGACGCCCTGCTGGTGTTACGGATCGGAAACCATGGACATGGACCCGCATTTGCCGAAGGCGATTTGGGGGTTCAACGGAACGGAGCGTCCGGGTGCCGTTTACCTCGCGGCCGCGCTCGCTGGCCACACGCAAAAGGGACTGCCTGCATTTGGAATTTACGGACGCGACGTGCAACCCGCCGGAGACAAAAACATCCCGGCTGATGTGCGCGAAAAACTGCTCACGTTCGCCCGCTGCGGCCTGACGGTCGCCATCCTGCGCGGCAAGGCATACCTTTCCATGGGCGGCACATCCATGGGGATCGCCGGGTCCGTGGTGGAATCCTCGCTTTGGGAAAGATACTTCGGCATGCGGGTCGAGGCGATTGACATGTCCGAGTTCATCGGGCGGATGCAAAAAGGGCAATACGATCCGGAAGAATATCAACGCGCCCTTGCATGGGTGAAAGAAAACTGCCCGGAAGGAAAAGACTACAACGGCGAGTCCAGCAAACGCACCCGCGAACAAATCGACAAAGAATGGGAGGACTCCGTGAAGATGACGCTCATCGCGCGGGATCTCATGGTCGGCAATCCGAAGCTCGCAGACATGGGCCTCGGAGAACAAGCCCGTGGGCATTTTGCCATCGCATCCGGATTTCAAGGACAGCGGCAATGGACGGATCATTTTCCGAATGGCGATTTCCTCGAGGCGATTCTCAATTCCAGCTTCGACTGGAATGGGAAGCGGGCTCCATTCATCGTTGCGACAGAAAATGACGCGCTTAACGGCGCGGGCATGCTTTTCGGTTGGTTGCTCACGAATTCCGCGCAGATTTTCGCGGACCTGCGCACGTATTGGAGTGTGGATGCTATCAAGACGGCCAGCGGCAAAGCATTTTCGCACCCTGCGGTGGCCGACGGACTGCTTCACCTGATCAACAGCGGCCCTGCGGCGCTGGACGGCACCGGTGAGCAATCGGATGCTGATGGAAACCCGGTGATGAAAGCATTCTGGGAGATTTCTGACGAGGAAGTGAAAGCGTGTCTTGGTGCGACGACATGGCATCCGTCGATGACCGAGTATTTCCCCGGCGGTGGACTCAGCACCCGGTTCAAAACACGAGGCGGGATGAAAGCGACGATGATTCGGCTGAACCTCGCAGGGGGCCTAGGGCCTGCGCTGCAAATCGCGGAAGGCGAAACTATCGAGCTTCCGGAGGATGTTCACGACGCCTTGGACATGCGGACCAATCCCACCTGGCCAACGACGTGGTTTGCTCCGCGGCTCACCGGAACCGGCGCATTTCGCAGCACCTATGATGTCATGAACCAATGGGGTGCAAACCACTGCGTGATGACCTGCGGTCATGTCGGCCACCTTTACATCACGCTGGCATCCATGCTGCGTATCCCGGTTTACATGCACAATGTCAGCGCGGACCGTGTGTTCCGTCCTGCCTCATGGAATCTTTTCGGAACGGCCGACCTCGAAGGCGCCGACTTCCGGGCGTGCGCCAATTACGGTCCGCTTTACAAGTAAGCGATGCCAGATTCCGACTTTCATGTTCCGGATGGCACGGACCGGGAAGTAGCCCTCGTCCGCACCACGCACATGGGAGTCGGAGCGCACCAGGACGACTTGGAATTCATGGCATTCCACGGCATCGCCGAGTGCCTGCATTCGAAGCACCACTGGTTTGGCGGGATCATCTGCACGGACGGGGCGGGAAGCTCCAGAACAGGCCCGTATGCCGAAACATCGGATGATGACCTCCGGAAAGTTCGTGTGCGGGAGCAGAGGCAGGCGGCCGACATCGGCAGGTATTCATTCATCGCGCAGTTGAACTATCCGAGCTCGTCAATCACTCACCCGCTCGGAACGCCCCTCGTTTCCGATCTTCGCGACCTGATTGCATCGGCGAAGCCGGATGTCATCTACACGCACAATCCGGCCGATAAGCATGCGACGCACGTTCGTGTAGTAGTTGCGGTGCTTGCAGCAATACAGGGTTTACCGCCGGGCGACCGACCATCCGCGCTCTACGGCTGCGAGATGTGGCGGGGGCTCGACTGGATGGACGACTCAGAAAAGGTTGTCATGGATGTGAGTGGACATGGCCATTTGGCTTCTGCGCTCAACGGCGTGTTCGATTCCCAGATTGCTGGTGGGAAGCGCTATGACCTTGCGGTGGCCGGCCGAAGAAAAGCGAATGCAACCCTGCTGGATTCGCACCGTGGGGATGGCATGACCGACGCTGCCTTTGCGATGGATTTGAGTCCACTCATTGGAAAAGACCCAGCTGACCTTGTGGAATTCACGCTCGGATTCGTGAACCGTTTGCAATCCAACATCGAAAACAACCTCAACGACGCGTTTGACGGGTAGAATCCGACGCCCGAGGATCAGGCCGCAGTCACGCGGATTTCAACAACCACGCCGGGTTCGCAGAGGACAACGATCGTCATCGGACGGCAGCACACAGCGCAGTCTTCGATGGATTCCCAGCGGGGGTTGGTGGTTTCGACCTCGATGAAAAATGTCTCGCCGCACTGCGGGCACGCGATGTCAATTTCCTCGATGATGTCCATGGTTGAGCTGAATACGATTTTTGACAGAATTTACCGAATGAACCGAATCAAGGAGAAGGGACTTGGGCCAACAGCACAGTAAACTTTTAGGATAGCCTGTATTCCTCATAACCCATTCTGTTAATTCTGTCTAAACCTCTTCAATCGCTGGATCCGGGCTTAGTCAAACGCAACTTCCAACCGGGGTGCGTCACCCCACAGGTCTTCCAGGGAATAAAACTCGCGGGATTCGGTGTGGAAGATGTGGATGATCACCTGCGCGTAATCGACCACGATCCATCGGCTCGACGGCAATCCGTCTTCGGCGAACGGTCCTTTGCCAAACTTTTCGCGAATGGTGGTGCGGATCCCCGATGAGATCGCCTTGATTTGCGGATCGGAGGTTCCGCTGCAAACTACAAAAAAGTCGGTGAATGTCGAAATCCCGCGCAGATCGAGAACCACGATATTGTCTGCCTTCTTATCGGCGGCTGCAGCGGCGCATGCCCGCGCCAAGGACTCGGCCTCATTCATTCAAATATAGCCCGTGGTTATCGATCAGGAGAGAAACACTCATTGGCAGGAGGTAACGGATTGAGCGCCCACAAGCAATCCGATTTCTGATGTCAGTCGATGAGATGTCCACCGATCGGTTGATCACGGGCATGCCATGTGGTGCTTGGATTGCATCGCGGGATAAGACGACGAACGTCACGAGTTCACGAAGCCGGTCGATTTCATGCCATTTGTGCAAGAGCGGGAGGTTGTCATCGCCGATTAGATAAAAAATTTCGGCATCCGGAAATGTGGCCCGAAACTTCCGGACGGTGTCGATGGAATACGATGGCCCCTCGCGCAGCACTTCGATGTCGGAGCATTCGAATCCGGATTCACCGTCGATGGCGGCGCGCACCATTTCGAGCCGCAGTGTGGCGGGGGCCGGTTTGGTTTCTTGTTTGAACGGCGAAACAAATGCAGGGATAAAAACGATCCGGTCCAACGACAATTGCTCCATTGCCTGCCGCGCAAGAATCAGGTGTCCATGATGAATCGGATCGAATGACCCGCCATACAGTCCGATCTTCATCCTGCGCACCGCCGGTTGTGAATCATTCTCGTTGAATGCTTTTTCGCTTCCACTGACATACCGGAATATGATTCGTCTCTGATCCAATATGCAAGCACACCATCCCGGCCAGCTTTTATTATTGGGTGTTCCCGGCACTGAGTTGGATCCTGAATCCGCGCAACTTTTTCGCGACCTTCAGCCAGGTGGATTTATTTTATTTGGTCGAAACATAAAGTCCGCGAGTCAGCTGCGCAAATTGATCGACGACCTCCGGGATGTGAGCGCGGTGGAGCCGATCATCACGATTGACCAAGAGGGCGGCCGCGTGTCGCGGTTGAAGCTCCTTGGCAATGAGCCGCCGAACGCCCAGCAGCTCCGCCAAAAGGGCGACCGTGGCCTGATCATCCGCCACGGCGAAATCACGGGAGAGCTGCTCCGTTTGTTCGGATTCAACCTCGATCTCTGCCCGGTGTTGGACATTTCGTTTGATGACGAAGCCGACAACTCGCTGCGCGGACGCTGCTACGGGACGACGGTCGAGCAGGTCATCGATCTGGCGGGTGCATTCAATGATGGCCTGCGGAGCACAGGCATCCTGAGCTGCGGCAAACATTTTCCGGGCTACGCATCGGCTGGAATGGACCCGCACCACGAGCTGCCGCGCTTGGCGCGATCCAAGGATCTGATGGAAGAATTCGAACTCGCCGTGTTCCGGCATTTTGCAGACAAGGTTGACAGCATGATGATCGGACACATCTCGGTGGACGGCTTGGATTCATCAGGGTTGCCGGCGTCGCTGGCACCGCAGATCATCAACGGCCTCCTGCGGGACGACATGGGGTTTCGTGGGTTGGTGATGACGGACGACCTCGATATGGGCGCGATTTTAAATCATTACGGATTTGATGAAACGATGCGCCTCGGGCTCCAAGCCGGGAATGACCTCCTGATGATTTGCCATCGGATTGAAACCGGGCGGCAGGCGTTGGACGCGATCCAATCCGTCGATCAAAATGTATTGGACCGCGCGATGGCGGGCGTCGCTGAGTTCAAATCGCACATGGTGGCCCCTGCCCCGTTTTCTGAAGCGGCCCACCAAGCGCTCGATCAGCAGGTCTGGGATCTCCGAGTCGCAACGCTCGGCGAAGAGCTTGCCAAACAACGCAGCCCTGAGGATGGAAAGCGTTCGCCGGTTGAAATGTATTGATTTTTGACAATCGGGGTTGCGTGGCCGCACGGTCTGCGTTCAACTCCCAACAAAAAGGGAAAAACGCTGTGGAAAGGGATACAAAAACTTCAGATTACATCGCCTCCGGATTTGCCAAAATCGATTCGGACATCGCCACGCTTATCGAGGCATTCCGGAAGGTGCTCGAGAACCTTGGCGAAACCGAGGCCGCAGCACTCCTGCCGTGGCAGGGCGGCGACGCGGATGCCTCCGACGCGACAAATTCCCCATCCATCGAGCAATCGCATTCGATCGCATTTCAACTTCTGAACATGGTCGAGGAGGCGGCATCCACCCGCACCCGCCGCATGCGCGAAGCCTCGGGCGATGCACACAAAAACCCCGGAACTTGGGCGTATTATCTGGATCGCCTAAAAGAACAGGGACACAGCCCGGAAGAAATCGCTGACTTTTTTCCAGGTGTCCGCGTGGAGCCTGTTCTCACCGCACACCCGACCGAGTCCAAACGTCCCGCCGTGCTGGCCCAGCATCGCCATCTCACCGGGTTGCTCGAGTTGCTGGATAACTCCCATGCATCGCCGGCAGACCGCCGGAGATTCAACGAGGATCTGACGGTATCGCTGGAGCGGCTGTGGCGATCGGGCGAAATTCTGACTGCCAAACCCGAGGTTGCGACCGAACGCACCGGCATTCTTTTTCACCTCCGGGATGTGTTTCCGAAGGCACTGCCGGTGCTGGATACGCAATTGCGCGACGCTTGGGCCGCCGCTGGGTTTCCGGCTGCTGAGATTGCCTCGCATGACAACTGGCCCCGCATCCGTTTTGGCACATGGGTCGGTGGTGATCGTGACGGGCATCCATTTGTGACGCCGTCGGTGACCCGCGAGACGCTTATGGAGCTGCGTCGGAGTGCGTTGCTTGTGATCGATCGCGAACTCAAAGCGCTCGCGTCACAGCTTCCGCTCTCGATGACGGTGCAGCAACCGCCCGATGCCTTTGCTGAGCGATTGGCGGAGATCCGTCTCGCGCTCGGTGAGCGTGGCGAAAAACTCGAAGCACAATTCCCTGACGAACCATGGCGGCAGTATGTGTTGGCAATCAAGGCGCTATTGCCTCTCCAAGAGCAGCGCGATGAGAATGCCAAAATCGTCGAGTCTCCCGAGTCGTATCGCTTCGCAGCGGATCTCGACAAAGACCTTGATTTGCTGAATTCGTCACTGGTCAGCATCGGCGCAGACCGGATCGCGGAAAATGCGGTTTGGCCTGTGCGTCGCTGTCTGGACGTTTTTGGATTCCATCTCGCTGCGCTGGACATCCGGCAGAATAGCCATTTTCACGACCTCGCCGTTTCGCAAATCCTTGCGGCGGCCGGGCTCGAGTGCTCGGATTTTGTCAACTGGGACGAAGCCCGACGGGTTGAATTTTTGAGTGAGGAGCTGAAATCGCCGCGACCATTTCTTTACTACGACAGCGACATCGGACCCGAAGCAGACTCGGTCTTCGGATGCTACAGCGTGCTTCGCAAACACATCCAGGATTACGGCGCAGAAGGCATCGGATCGCTGATCGTCAGCATGACACGTTCGGTGTCGGATCTGCTCGTGGTTTACATTCTCGCGCGGGAGACCGGCCTGACGAAATGGATCGATGGGCAGCTCGTGTGCGATTTGCCGGTCGTGCCGCTGTTTGAAACCCAGAATGACCTTGAGCAAAGCGGGCGACTCATTGCGGAATTTTTGGCGCATCCGGTCACGGTCGCCAGTCTGAAACACCAGCGAACGCTGCGCCGGAGCATGCCTGCGCGCACCTCGCGTCCGATCCAGCAGGTAATGATCGGCTACAGCGACAGCAACAAAGATTGTGGAATCATGGCGTGCCAGTGGGCGTTGCACAAAGCGCAGCGTGAAGTCACGCAAGCAGGTGAAGACGCCGGGGTTCAAATTCGCTTCTTCCACGGACGCGGCGGAACAATCAGTCGCGGCGCGGGTCCGACGCACCGGTTCCTCGATGCACTCCCGCCCAAGACAATCCAAGGCGATTTCCGGCTTACGGAACAGGGCGAAACCATCGCCCAAAAATATGCCAACCTCTATACGGCGGCGTTCAATTTGGAGCTTCTCCTCGCGGGCGTGACGGCGGTCTCGATCGAACAACACCTTGGAAAACCGGCGGCGCACAGCGAGTCGGACGAACTCTGGCAAACGCTGGCCGATGCCTCCACTAAGGCCTACACCGGACTGGTGCGCGCCGAAGGATTTATCGACTTCTATTCCACAGCCACCCCGATCGACGCCTTGGAGGTGACACGCATCGGCTCGCGGCCATCGCGCCGGACCGGCAAACGCACATTGGCGGACCTCCGTGCGATCCCGTGGGTGTTTAGTTGGAATCAATCGCGGTTTTATTTGCCTGGCTGGTATGGCGTGGGCAGCGGGCTGGAAGCACTTTCCATCAAAGAACCCGCGTTGTTCCAAGCGATGCGGGACCGGTTGCGCGACAGCCCGGTGCTTTACTACGTCCTGGCAAATGTGGAAACAAATCTCGCAAGCGCGGATGTGGAAATCATGACCGCCTACGCGCAGCTAGTGCCCGACGAGAAAGGCCGTGAGCGTTTTCTAGGCGAAATCCTGGCTGAGTACAATCGCGCGAGGTTCATGTTGGACGAGGTATTTCAAGGCAGTCTGGAATCCCGGAGGCCGCGCATGCTCAAGACGCTGGGACTGCGCGCCGACGCGCTGCGTTTACTGCACAGCAGGCAAATCGAGCTTCTCAAGGCCTGGCGTGCGGCCGACACCCAAGACCGGGTAAACGATCTTCTCCCGCGCGTGTTGCTATCGATCAACGCGATCGCGAGCGGACTTCGCACTACCGGGTAGAGCGGAGTTCCCGATTTGAGTTCCCCTTTACAAAGCGCGTTGCACCGCATCGACCTGTCGCTGGCAGTATTCCTTGCTGTGGTCGGCGCTTGTCTTATCGGCCTCGGGTCGGTGTGGCTGCCCCTCACCCCGTCCCACGAGGAATTGATTGCCTACGCGGGCAAGTGGGATTGGATGAAAGAGCAATGCGCGCAGGGAAGCTTCCCCGCTTGGTGGGTCGGGGATTTCCTGGGTGGATTCAGCGGCGTTGCGATGCTGAGTTACGCCGCATCGCTGTTGCCGTACGGCCTCCTGAGTTTTTTCCTGCCGGGCGTCGAGGCATTCAAAATAGGCGGACTCTTGCTTCTCGGATTGGGCGGATTGGCGGCGCGGGCGTTCGGTTATGATTTCACGCGATGCCGTTGGACCGGCTCATTGATTGGGTTGCTTTATTTTACGAGCCCGCAGTTGCTCATGCGCCTGGGTTGGCAGGAGCACATGACCGTCGTCACGACCTTTCCGCTTATTCCCCTCACCTTTTGGGCGCTGCTTCGGCTTTCCGCCACCGGGTTGGCAAGGGATGCTCTGCTACTTGCGATGAGCTTTGCGGCGACCCTGTTGTGCTGGAGCAAAATGGGGGCGACGCTCTCGGTGCCGCTCGCGGGATTCGCACTTTGGCTATTTGTTAGCCGGCGCGAATGCCGACCCAATTTGCTGAAGGGCGCGGTATGGGCGGTCCCGGCGGTATTGCTGCTCGGAGTGCTGCCACTGTTGCCATTGATGCGGGAGTTTCGATTCATGACGGTGTTCGAGTTGGGACCGTTTGCGGGTTGGCAGGCGATGTATTCCGCCAAGTCGGCCGCATCATGGCTGGATCGGGGTGGTCTGTTTTTCCAAAACCTTCCGCCCATGCTGAAAGTCGATCACGGAGGTTACTATTTGGGAATCCTTCCGCTCTTGGCCGTGATGGGTGTCATTGCGATGACATGGAGAAATCGTCATCAGATACCTGCGGGATTTCGAGCCACGCTGACGCTGACGCTTTTGCTTTTTTGGCTCTCATTCGGACCACGATCGGTGATTCAAGGTCACTTTGAGCTGATGAGCGGGGCATTGCAGCTTCCGGACTGGAGCATCTCGATTCCATGGTTCGCACTGGTCGCGCCGGGAGTTTTCCTGTGGTGGGCAATCGATCCCTCACGTTGGAAAACGGCTGTCTTTTTCGCACTGGCGTTTGCCTACTACCTCATTCCGGGATTTGTCTGGATCGAAAAGATCCCGCTTTTCGCAAATCTTCGAGCACCCGATTCATTTTGGATTTTGAACGGTCCATTTCTCTGGGCCGTGGCAGGTGGCATCGCGATTGGATTCTGCATCAAGCAGGTGCGCATCCGATGGGTCCGGGTTGGAGCTTCGGCTGCGGTGTGTGGTTTGGTGCTCTGGGACGCGAGCGGCAGCGCCAAGGGTTTCTTTTCAAACGGATTGCCCAACGCGCTCTTCCGCGATTTCGAAAACGCGACCGAATTCCTGAGGGATGCCAAAGTGCCGGGGCGGGTGCTGCCGATCTCGGGGCGGTATTTTTACCTTGGGATTCCAGCGCATGCAGATCGGGCGCTCAGCACCGAGGCGGCGCATCACAACTTCATGCTCCGGGATACTGCGCTCCTGGAAGCCGCAAAGTTCAACTCCCTGACCGCGCTGCAAACTTACCTCACGGTGGCGGGTGTGTCGCACGTGTTGATCGACAGGAATGACGTCGGCCTCACCCCTGAAACCGAGGCATGGTTCAGCTCGTGGATGGCGAAACCTTTCGAGAACCCGCACTTCACGATCTATGAAAACCCAGCCGCGTTGTTTCCGGCATATTTCTCGTCCAATGCAACCCGTGCATCGAATGCGAACCCGGAGAACGCGCTGGCCGCAGCGGCGATCGGGATAGTATTCATCGACGATCAAGCGGCAGCCGAGATTCGCGAAAGACCGGAGAAGGTTGGTTCGATCGATGACTTTCAGCGAATCGAAATGGTGCAGGCGTCGCCGGGAAATTTTGAGGTAACTCTGGATCACGAAGCGGGAATTCTGGTGCTCAATCAAGCATGGCACCCGGATTGGACGGCCACGGTGAATGGGCTGCCCGTGCCTGTTGAAAAAGCGGCCGGTGCGTTTCCTGCCGTCGAAACAAATGCGGGCAAGTCGGATGTATCATTCACGTTCTCTCCGCCCTTGTGGTATGGAGTTTCGATCGTCGTCGGCGCAGCGTCTTGGATATTTGCTTCGGTGCTTGTGCTCGCACTTTCCCTGAGATCATTCCGCGCCGCACGGCGGCCGGAAAACGCGGAGGGGTTATCAGCAAAGTGATCACGTCCGAGGCCAAATCCAAATTGTTTGCGCGTGCGGACTGGACGTGTGGAGGAATCGCGGCGTTGGTTGCGTTTGCCGTCTATTTCTGGACGACTGCGCCGAATGTGACGCTATTGGACTCCGGTGAGTTTATCGTGGCCGCACAGCACTTCGGCGTGCCGCACCCGACCGGATACCCGCTCTGGACGCTTATCGGGTGGCTTTTTCAACTCCTTCCGCTTGGCAACGCGGCATGGGAAATCAATCTCATGAGCGGCGTTCTCGGTGCGCTGGCAACGGGATTGGCGGCACTCCTGATTCGGAGCAGTAGCCGATGGATTTTGGAATCCAAACGGCCCACGTCGGAACTCCTTCAATCGGTGGTTGCGATTTCGATTTCGCTTACGTTTGCGTTCAGCTTTTCGATGTGGTCGCAGGCCGTCATCGCGGAGGTTTACACGCTGCATGCGCTGTTGGTCGGATTCTTTTTCGTGAGTCTGTATGCGTGGCTGCGGAATCCAACCTCCGAGCGGCCGATCTACTGGACGCTTTTCACGCTGGCGCTGGCATTCAGCAATCATCACCTCTGCCTTGTCCTCATTCCGCTTCCCTTTCTCGTGGCGCTACTGATCCGGAAAGACCTGCTGCCGGATTTAATCATGGCTTCGCTGTTGGCGGCGCTCCTCGGATATCTGGGTTTTGCTGCCCTTGCCGACAATCCCCTGGTTCTCAAAGCGGCTCTGCGATTCACGTGGCTGATCGGCCCGGCCTTCGTGGTTTTCGTGCTCATTCGGCGGGCGCGTGTGCATTTCCGGTTGATTGCATTTCTGCCATTTGTTCTCGCACTCGGGATGCTGCCGTATGCATACCTGCCAATAGCCTCGTCCACGAATCCGCCGATGAACTGGGGATACACGCGAACGCTGGAGGGATTTTTCGCTTCGTTCAACCGCTCGCAATACCAAGGCTCGCTTTCCGATCAAAGCCTTCGGGTATTAGGCAACATTGTCGGAATGGGCACGTCCGGGCCGTCTGCAAAAGCTGCGAAACCCGAACAGTCGTCACCAGCGCAACCGCTCCTCTCGGGGCCAGCATTTCAATGGGGCACGTTCTTCTGGCAAAAGCTAATCGTTAGCTTTTCTCCGTTGAGTATGATTTTGTTTTTCGGAGCGATCTTCGCAGTGATTCATAAGTCACTCGAGCGCAGGGTTTGGTGTTATGTGGTGCTGATCGGGTTTGCACTCGCGGCCTTTTTACAACCAGCCATCGATAAGGCGCGCATCGATAATGCCGGATGGTGGCTCCAAATGCCCTATCACACCTACACGAACTTCATCTTCGCGCTGGCGTGCGGCATCGGTGCGCTGTTCCTGCTATCGGCCATTCCAAACACCCGCGTGTTATGGCAGCGTGCGGCTTTGACTTTGCTCGCTCTAATGCCGCTCTGGCCGCTTTTTTTCAACGCCGATGGTGCCAGCCAACGCAACCGCTGGCTCGGATGGAAGTTCGGGTATGACATGCTTCACGCGCTGCCCCCCGGCGCAGTCGTCTTCGGCGGCACCGATCCTGGGCGCTTTATCCCGACATACATGATTTTTGGCGAGAGTTCGCAGGACCCATCGGTGAAACAGGCCCCTGATTTTGATCGTCGGGACCTCTACATCATCACGCAAAATGCAACGGGCGATCCGCTGTATCAATCGTATCTGCACGACCACTATGAAAAGCGCCCCGCCGTCGCCAGTTCCTTCGAAAAGTGGCTCGGTCGCGATGAAACGTATCCCGCCACCCCAATCGACCTCCCCACCCCAGCGGAGGTCAAATCACTGCTGACGAAACAGGCGGAGCAGTTAAACAACGGGAACAAGGAATTAGAGGATCGCCGGGACCTCGCGGACCTCACCCACGGCGAAATTGCGAAGTGGATTTTCGAAAAAAACAAACAAAACCACAGGTTCTTTGTGGAGGAAAGCTATCCGATGTTATGGTCTTACGATCATGCAATTCCGTCCGGGCTGCTTTACGAAATTTCACCAGACCCGATGGACGAAATCCCTCCGGAGGTAGTTGAAGCAGACATGCAATTCTGGCAGCGCTATGTTTCGGAATTGCTTGCCGATCCCGCCTACGCCAAGGACTTCGACGCTCAGCGGTCGTTTTCGAAATTGCGCCTCACCACTGCCCGGATTTATGAGCACCGCAAGCTTTCCGATCAGGCAAAACAGGCGTTCAAAGAATCCATAGCCCTCTGGCCGGGACACTTGGAGGCGATCAACTCGCTCTCAAAACTCCTATGGAAGGAGGGCGATTTTGAAACCCCGGTTCAGCTATTTGAAAGAGCATTTAATGCGGACCCGAAAAGCCCAGATGCGGCCGCGCTCTTTGTGCTCGCTCACGAAAAACGCGAGACCGCTCCACAGATCGCGGCAGCAATTGCTGAGTATCGCGCAGCCCCCGACTCATTCGACGCCTTTCGCAATGCGGTTAAACTGCTTGCAGCCGATGGCAACCAGGACCAATTCATGGAACTTTACGAGGAAGCCACTCCGCGCTTGGGGGATCAGGATGCTTTTCTGTCGCTGATGACTGACTTGCTCGTGCAAATCGGAAAAGTGCCCCGAGCCCGGACACTTGCCGAAAAACGTGCAATCGCGTTAAACACGGCCGACCTGTGGCTCGAAGTGGCCGCGATCGACTTGCAGCAAAACGACACCAAGGCCGCAACCGAATCGTTCCAAAAGGCGCATGCACTCAACGCCACACGAGCAATAGAACGCCTCAGCAAAGATCCATTTATCGCTCCGCTGAGGGCGCAGTCGGAGATCAAGGAGCTGCTGAGTCGGCCGTTGCCCCCGACACCGTAGGCCCCAGCACGCCACTCGCCTTGATCAGAAGTCTTTCTGAGGCTGGATCGCACGCACAGAACCAATCGTCCGATAGCCCGCAATCGTTTTTGCAAACTTCTCAGCAGATGGTTTCAAGACGCGTACCTTGGTCTCGGGGTCCATTGTCGAAAGCCCAAACGTGGCCTTATAGCCATAGTGCCACTCGTAGTTGTCAGCCAGCGACCAGGCAAAGTATCCCCGCACATCGTAGCCATCCCGAATCGCCCGACCGATGGCAGCAAGGTGGTTCTGGATATACCACTCACGCTGCGAGTCGTTTTCGGTCGCAATGCCATTCTCGGTAATCATCATTGGCTTTCCATAACGGGTCGCCACACGTTGGATTTCCTTGTAAAGCCCGTCGGGGTCGATCCGCCAGCCCATCATGGTGAATTTTTTCCCCCGCATCGACGGACCAGCCAAGAGCGATATCGGCCCCGGCGCCTGCGAGTAGTAATAGTTGATCCCGAGGATGTCGCAGACGTCATAGACCCGGTCAAGATGGTCGGTGTTGCCGTGGATCATCGTATTGTAAATCAGCCCACCCGGATCGAGTGGTGCACGCTCCCACCATGGCAGAGCTTCCACACTCACCACTTTGCCCGAGGGTTTGATCGCCTTGATGCGGGTCGCTGCGTCGCGGAACATACCCGTGCTTGCATCGATCGCCTTCCAGTAATGCCCGAACGCCAGCGACATCGCAGGCGGCCACTGACCCACGATGTAGGCGGTTGTAATCTGGCCATTGGGTTCGTTTTGCGGCGCGTAAAATTTGGTGTAAGGCGATGTGACCCTCACCATTTTGTCCACGTAGGCATTCCAGCGCGCACGCACTGTCGGGTGCAGCCAGTTGGACGCGGCAGGGTTTTGTTTGTCGTAGAGCCAATCCGGAAACGTAAAGTGCCACAGACAAATCACCGGTTCGATACCGAGATTTTTGAGTTCGCGGGCCATGCGCACATATCCCGCAATCGCCTCTTCGTTATACACCCCTGGCTGCGGTTCCACCCGTGCCCATTCGATGCTGAACCGGTAGTGCGTGGGGCGTATCTTTTTCAGAGCCTCCAGATCTCTTTCAAACGCAGTCCATGAATACAACGCATTGCCCTTTGGCGGTGCCTTGCCCTGCGCCACGAGAATATCCCAATCGGTCGAAAAATACTCCGGCGTGCCCGCTTTCACCGCAGGGTCTTCATACTGATAACTCGCTGTGGAAATCCCCCACGCAAATTTTTCCGATGTGATGGGCGGCGGGATCGTGCCAGACACCTTCGGGACCGGGTCAAACTTGCCAAGCGGATTGATCGGATTCACGCAGCCAGCGAGCAGACACACCAAAAGCACGGGCAGATATTTCATTGGCACGAGGAGACGACAACACCGCCCGCGTGTCAAAAACGAAAATTCGACCGCCGGGTTTGCCTTGCACAAAGTGGACAAGGAAGGTTCCGCCCCCTACTGCTGCCAAATCGTATCACCTGTTGACACGCCAACCCCGCGCAACCATACTGTGAGAATGAAAAACATCACAGTTTCTGTGAATGATGAAGTTTATCACAGGGCGAGACTTCGTGCTGCGGAGTTGCGGACGTCGATTTCTGCACTGGTCAGCCGATTTCTCGAAAAAACGGCGCTCGAGGAATCCAACGTGGATCGCCTGAAGCGGTTGGAACGTGAGACTGTCTCTCGAATTCATGCGAGGCAGAAGGGATTCTCAGCCAAAAATCGATTGAAGCGTGATGACCTTTACGACCGCCATGCGCTTCGTTGACACCAACATTCTTTTATACCGAATCAGCTCGCTCCCCGCTGAGGCCGAAAAGCGAGCGACTGCAGAACGAACTCTGGATGGAGAGGATGTGTGCATATCCGTTCAAGTGCTTCAGGAATTCTATGTCCAGGCCACGCGATCTTCACGACCCGATGCCCTTTTGCATGAAGAGGCTGTGGCCCTCATTGCCAGTTGGAAACGATTTCCGATTCAGGAGGTGACCGTAAGACTTTTGGATGCGGCCTTGATTGCCCGAGACCGATGGCAGCTTTCCTACTGGGATGCCGCGATCATCGAAGCGGCGCGCCTTTCCGGTTGCGAGTTCGTGCTCTCAGAGGATCTCAACCACGGGCAAAACTTTGACGGGGTCACGGTGTTGAACCCGTTTCTCGATGAGAATCATTCGCGGGGAGCCTGCTAAGTCCGAGGCGCAATCTTTTTCTTACTGGACGGCAATTCTCCAAAAAACTCCCGGTAGGCACCGGCGAACCGCCCGAGGTGATTAAACCCCCAAGTCGTCGCGATATCAGTCACTCTTTCACGAGTATCTTCGGTTTTGGTCAGGTCCCGGCGCACCTTGCAGAGCCTCACGGCTTGTAAATACTTTATCGGAGGAATTCCGTAGAGTTCGATGAATCCCAAATGCAGTGTTCGGCGATTGGCGCTCACGGTTTGGCAGAGTTGCGTCATCGATACATCGTCGCGGCAGTGCTCCGAGATAAACGCGGCGGCCCGCTTGGCGGCGCGATGACGCTCTGCGGATCCAACCGCTTTGATGTGATCTTCGAGTTGAGCGAACAATGTATCCAAAACGAGATCCTCGAATTGCCCCGCTGGGCGCTCCTCAGCAAGCCGTTCCGCTTTTTTCAACCACCCCGAAAGAGCCCGAGCGATCTTAAGTTTTGCTTGCACCGAAGTCCTCGCGTTCTTGAAGCGAATCAACCCCGTTCGGCTGTCGCACGGGAAGGGTTTGCCCCAATGAAGTTGCGCCCGACGGTTCAACTCCGCCCGACTCACTGAGATTGAAACGATGTCGATTTTTCCCATGAACGAGAAATCCAACCCGCGCGTGTCTTCCTGCACGATCAAATCCCCCGCTTGCACTGCTTGTCCGCGAAATTGAACCCGGGCGCCGGGGTTGAGCGAAAACGCGAGCACCACACTTCCGTCGGGAACTTTCCCGGAAAGCCGTGTGCCGAGTGAGCGCCAAGACCGGGCAAGTTGAAGGTGCGGCGTGTGCACGGCTTGAATGCAAAAGTGATACCGCCCCGGCTCCAACTGCGTTGTCTCCGTGCTCCACCGGAGGGCGATCTCCTCGGCCTTCTCGTAGGAATCTGCTCGGACATCAATCTTCGCGCCGCCGAGAAAAATATCACTCATGAGTTCGCTGGAATAAAAAAACACAACGTCTGCGCCCGCAAGCCTAGATTGCACAAAGCGGATAGTCATTCCCTCACCAAAAGCTAGCCTCCGCCACTATGACCCGGACCTTCCTTCTTCTCATCGGAGCTCAGATCGTAGCAACCACAGCCCTGTTTGGGTCTGACGGGATTCAGACCACCGGCACGCCGGGTTCGCCGGGCGCCACCACTACGATTCCCGGCAACCAACTTCCCGCGCCCCAGCCCGCGTTCGGTGGTGTGATTAAGGATGCTGCCCTCCAATCCAAGGCTTGGTGGGCCCCGCGCATCGTTCCGCCAAAGGAAGCACCGAACATCCTTGTTATTCTTACCGACGATGCGGGATTTGGTGTGCCGAGCACGTTCGGGGGGGTGATCCCCACACCGACCATGGACCGCGTAGCCAAGGCGGGCCTGCGCTACAACAACATCCACTCGACCTCGCTCTGCTCGCCCTCCCGCGCCGCGCTCATCACCGGGCGCAACCACCACTCGGTTGGCTTCGGTGTCATCTCTGAGCAGTCCACAGGATTCCCGGGTTACAACAGCATCATCCCCGAGGACAAAGCGACCGTCGGACGCATCCTGCTCGACAACGGCTATGCGACCTCGTGGTTTGGCAAGAATCACAACACCCCGGCCTTCGCCGCCAGCCAGGTCGGACCATTTGACCAGTGGCCTACCGGGATGGGCTTCGAGTATTTTTATGGTTTCGTCGGAGGCGACGCGAATCAGTGGCAACCAAACCTCTTCCGTAATACGACCCAGATCTACCCCTTCCTCGGCAAGCCCGGCTGGAACCTCATCACCAGCATGAAGAACGACTGGAACCAGATTTTTGCCTTCGAAAAGAAGTAAAGTCCTCGTGTCTCTGTGATCCGCCACCTCGCGCTTCGCCGCCGGCTGGTCGCTGCAGCTCCCCGCCCCCGACGGCCCGATCTCCCTCGTTATTCGCCTCTACTGGCCGAGGACCGAAGTCCCTTCGATCCTCTCGCCCCGTGAAGGATCGTGGAGTCCTCCGCGTGTGAAGCAATCGCCCTGATCGCATCGCCATCCCGCATGTCCTTGCGACCAACACTTGACCGAAGGGTTCGAATTGATTAGCAGGAAAGCTCATGCAAAGCAAAGCCCTCCTCTTGAGTTGTCTGCTCGCCTCTCTAATACTTTTTGCCCCGGCCCAATCGAAGGCAGGAACCGAGGCTCCTCATCAAATCGTCGCGGAACTCTACGCAGCCCAGAAGGCGGACTCGGGTCCGTTTTTTCAGACGGAGAATCGAGCGCTCGTGGATGAATTCTTTACCAAGGATTTTGCAGATTTGATTTGGAAAGACGCGGTCACCGCGAACGGCGAAGTGGGGGCTTTTGAGTTCGATCCGCTCTATGGCTCGCAGGATCCCGACATCACCGATTTTGAAATCATGGAGACCGGATGGGGAGGCGACGACAAGTTCGGCGCAGACGACGTCGCTGTCGCGCAGGTGACCTTCAAGAACGCGGGCGTGGAGCAGATGCTCTCGTTCCAGTTCAAGCAAGAGAATGACAAACAGTGGAAGATTGATGACATCCGCTATCCCGATCAGGACAACCTGAAATTGAAGGATCTTCTGACCACCGCAGTGGGTGGTGTCGAGTGAGTTAAGCTGCGGCACGCCGGGTGACAACTTCACCCGGTATACCCTCCGCTCAGACTGCCGCCCGCCCGAGTTCGCAGACGCTGAGATCGCGCATGTGGACGAGTGCCCTTTTGAGCGTATTCCACCATGTGTCAGTGCGGTAGCTCACGCCATAAGCGTCACACACGGCACGGACCTCCGGTGCGATTTTTCGCAGTCGATCCGGCGGGAGTTTTGGGAAAAGGTGGTGCTCGATCTGGCGGTCCAGCCCGCCGCAAAGGATCGAGATCGGCCGACACACCTCAAAGTTATTTGTGGCCTCGACTTGCATCGCATACCATTCCCCCTTGCCGCTGGCCCGGGTGCCTTCGGGAAAATCCGCGACCTCCTCACCCGTGTGACCGCAGTAAATCGTCGCCGCGCAATAGATGTCGCGGAGGGTTTCGGCTAGCCAGTTCCCAAGCAGGACCTTCCAGAACATGGCCATATTCCAGAACATCAATCCCGCGAGCATCGGGAAGAAAATGTAGTTCTTAAGATAATACGGTGCAAATTTCCGAAGTGCGGTGAGGTGGGCCGCCCGGATCGCTTTCCACGAGCGATCCGTTGCCCCGTGGTGCTCCGCAGCCCGCCCGTTCCCGAAATAAAGGTCATTCAGGCCGGTGAAATGCAGGTTCATGAAAAACGTGAAATTCGGTGCCAGAATAGCGAGCAGGAACGGGAACTGAAACCGGTGAGCCCAATTGTGTGGCGTTTGTTCCGTGAGGCGCGCCGGACCGAAATTCATGTCCGGGTCCTTCCCCGCGACATTGGTGAAGTGGTGATGCTCCACATTGTGTCCGTGCCGCCAAGAACCCTCATGAATCGGCGCATCCCATGAAAACTTCTTCGAATTGAATCGCTCGCCCCCGGGCAGGTTATCATACGTCCCGTGCAATACGGTGTGGCCGATTTCGATCGCTTGCAACTGCTTGTGAACCCACAACGCACCGACACCAGCGAGAAAACTAATCGGCTCAAGACTGAAATGAATCAATGTCCGTCCGACCACTTCCATGCCGCGCGAGAATCGATTCAACCGCCGAACGTGTTTCACATCCTGGGCGCCCAAATCCGCTTCGGCCCGAATGCGGATGGCGTCGATCTCTTCACCAAAGCGCTTCATTTTTTCGGCGTAGGATAAATAGGAAAGCTCGCTTGGAGCGGCAGCGACAGGCATCAGCGCGGTCATAGATTAAGCAATCCGGCTCCCGGCGAGGGCAATGCGTGGCTGGAAAATGGAACTAAACGAATCATCGAATTCGGCGGAGAGTTTCAGGCTTTACCGAGCGAGGCAAGTCGCATCATTCGATCGATCCAAAATCAGCCGATGCGACTCGACTCAATGGTCCGATTCCGCAGCCTCGGGAGATTGCGACTCTGTCCGAACCGTGGAATAACCACCGGGGACTTGCACAAAGTGGATAGTGATTCGAAATGGCATTCTGTAGCTTCCCGACCGATTCTCACACTCACCATCATTTCATGAAAAAGATAGCCCTCTTGATGGCTCTGGTTGCCGTCCATGCTCAGGCAGAAACGGTTGGAGCAGGAGCACCCGTGGCCGCCGAACCAAAGCCCCATTCGTTCCTCGACCCCATCGGCGATTTTGTGAACGATTCGATCCTGAAACCGAAGACGCCTTTCGAGTTGGTGCCCGGTAAAGATCCCAACGGCTGGGGCTTTGTTTTCGAGCCTTACGGGTGGGCCATGGGTATCGAAGGCAAGACTGGAGTCGGCGGGTTCCCTGCAATGAGTGTCGAACAGAGCGCGATCAATGCGCTCCGGCATCTTGATTGGGCGATCTTCGCGACTGGCGAAATCCGCAAAGGTCGATGGGGGGTTGTAGGGGACGGATACTACGCCGCGCTTTCCGGATCGGGTGATCTCGGCGGCAACCTCTATAAAGACGGCAGCATTCAGCTACAGCAGTCGATCGCCTCTTTGTCCCTCGCTTACCGGATCATCGATGACCGCCGCGGATTCATCGATATCTACGCCGGGGCGCGCTACAATTTCCTCGGCGTCCAAATGGATCTCAACACCGACTCGTCCGGCATCAATGCGCTCGGCGTGGGAATTTCCGACGCGGTGGCATCCAAAATCTCCTCCGCCGTGCAAGCGGAGTTGGAGGTAGCCAGACCCCAGATCGCTGCGGCTGTGGCAGCCGCTGCTAAGGCTCGATTGGAAAGCATCAGATCCCGGGTCGCGGCAGCCGCTGTGGCGGTCACCACCGAGCAGGCGCAGGTGGCCGCCCTCGAATCTCTGGCAGCAGCGAACATCGCATCCACGGTAGAAAGCGATTTCTCAGACAGGCTCTTCGCCACCCAATCGAAGACCAAGCAGTCCGTAGAAAACCTGAAGGTGCTGGAAAGACTGGCGGGAGATTCGCGGGGGCGGTCCCGCGACAATCGCCGCAGTGACAATCGTCGTGAGTTGGAGCGGGATCCGCGGGGCCGGTCCCGCGACGATCGCCGCATCGAGAAGGCTCGTGTGTTGGAGCGAGACTCGCGGAACATCGGTCAGAGGGCCTCAGAGGCTCGCCGATCGGAACTGGTAAGGGACTCCCTCCGCTCTCTCGACCGCAAGGATCTGAGGGGAGTCCTGGCATCCTCAAAAGGCGCAATCCGGGAATACATCCGCACACAAGCAGAACTCGAGGTCGCAAAAATTGCGGGGACCGTCACATCGGCCCTCCAGAGCCGCGCAAATGCGGCCAAGTCGAAACTCGCGAAAAGCATCTCGAATTCGCTTGAGGACTCGCTTCCGACGCATGCTGCCGGCGACGAGTGGTGGATCGACCCGATTGTTGGCCTGAGGGGTCAACTGAATCTCACGCGCTGGCTTTTCCTTGCCGCCCAAGGTGACGTCGGAGGTTTCGGTGTCGGCTCGCAAATCACATGGAACACGCAGGCCACGATCGGATTCAACTTCACACGCAACGTTTTTGCAGAGCTTGGCTATCGCTACATGTATGTGGACTACGAAAACGACGGCTTTCTTTACAACATGAACTCATACGGACTTTACAGTTCGATCGGGTTTAAATTCTGAGAACCTGCACGGAGCATTGTAGGCTCAATCCGATTGTCAACGCTGCTGCCCTCACCAATACAGCGGTCGGGGGCGATTCCGCAACCGATGCGCAGTTCCACCGCCGGCATCCTGCTCTCCCACATGCTATGGCGGTTGTCATCGAAAAGTGACAAACTCGTAACAACAAAACAATAGCTCATTTAAATTGCTCAAGGCATAAAAACGACTCCGAAACACGGGTTGTCTCGCTGAAGCGCTAAACTCTCCCGCCATGCGAAACCCAAACAAAAAAACAAATCCAATGAAAACACCTAGTCTCAAATCCCTCGCGCTGGCCCTCGTCGCCGGCACCGCCCTCACGGCGATCACACCGGCTCAGGCGCAAAATACCGCCCACGGCCCCGCAAGCCTCATTGTCACCTTCCAAAACCCAGGTGGTCTTGTCGGCTCGGACCAAACAATCACCGTTGCAATCAACGATGCGTCCTACTTCCGCGATGCGGCACTCGGCAGCTTCTTCGACATCAGCGTTGCTGGCTTGGGAATGCAGCTATCCAGCACATTTGGTGCAGCTTGGTACGAACAACCCACCTTGTGGATGGGCGTTGCCGGAGTCCGTGGATCAGGCGCCATTACAGGCAACACGACACTTACCGGGGACCCGCAACAGACTCAGTATTTCTCGCGCCAGCGGTCTTCCATCGGTGCTGCGGGTGTCGCCAATTCCGTTCAACCCGTGATTAACTTAAATGCACAAACCGGAATCACGAGTGGAATCAACCAAGTCAAAGGCACCCTCGAACAAAACGGCCAATCGCCAATCCTCGTTCGCCCAACATCCACCTCGTTCATCGACGAAAACCTGCCGTTCACATCTCCGGGCGTTCAGAATGCCGCCTACACCCAAATCGGCGGTGGCGTTCAAGACAACTTCGGTGAAGGAAGTTTCGGCTCACTCAGCGGAGCGGGTGCAACTGAACTCGCCCTCGACCTCTACCGTGTTCAGTACCGCAACAACATTACCGGGCAATCCGGTTTTGGCGAACCCATCAACCGCGGAAAATTCCTCGGAACTATCTCGATCAATCAAAGCGGAGGCCTCGGCTACATCACGGCCGGCTCCATCACGGCCGTTCCTGAGCCATCAACGGTCGCATGGGCAGTCGCATTTGTAGCAGGCGTAGCTGGCACTGCCATCGCCCGCCGCCGTCGTAACGCAAAAGCGTAATTCATCTCACTGACACCCAACACCCAAAACACAAACAAAATGAAATCGAAACTCATCGCCTCAGCGTTCGCGCTCGCCGCATCTATCGGCGTTTGCAACGCGCAGACCACCATCATCGAGCTGACGGGAGCCAGTGCGTTCCGCTCGGCCGCCATCGACTCCATCAACGCTGCCTTCTTGGCCGGCTCAGGCGCCAATAACTTCGCAACAGGATTCTCGAACACAACCTCCAGCGGATCCGCTGCGAGCTTCGGAAACGGTTCCATGCAAATCTGGCGCGGAACGTTCCCCGGCATTACGGGAACGACAATCATCAAAACGTCGTGGAACGGTTCGGTTGAAGGGATTCGCGCAGTTGCACGCCCCGGAATCGACAGCGTCACCGGCGACCAGAACAACCCGCTCTTCTTGAAGGCAAGCATTCTGGGCGGAAACGGCACGAGCACACCCGTTCGCTTCCACAGCGACCCGAACGGATCTGGCGCAGCAGAAAACTTGTTGAACTACGAGCGTGGAGAGTCCGACCTCGCATTTTCGGACGTTGCTCAATCAGCAACTCCGGTGAGTGGCCTTTCTCTCGACGGTGGACCTGTGGGTGTCGTCGTCTTTACGATGATCGCCAACAAAACCTGGTCTGACGACGTTAAGGCCGGATTGTTCAACGTGAGCAACATCACCGCTCAACAATTCCGCTCGATGGCCCAGCAAGGTTTCTTGCCGCTCTCGTCCTTCACCGGTAACGCGAGTCACACCGCCAGAGTTTACCTCACCGGTCGTAACGACGGTTCGGGAACACGCACAAGCTATTTGTCCGAAACGGGCGTTGGTGCAGCGACTCCAATTCAGCAATACGTCGGCTATGACCGCTCAAAAGCCAGCAACCTGCCGAGCATCGTCTTGGTTGCGGCCAATGGTGGATTTAACGCCCAAGGCGTTGCTCAAAGCGCATACCGCTCGACTGTTTGGGGCAACACCCTCAACGGTAATGGCGGACACGCATCGAGCTCCGACGTTCGGACTGATCTATCCAAAACCACGGCGAGCACCGAAGTATATGAGTTCCTCGACCTCAACGAAGACGACACAATCACTTCTGACGAAGCGTCTTTGGTGAGTGCTGCTGCGAAACTCTACATGCTCTCGTATGTGACCTACGACGACGCTCGTTCCGCACGTGGAACGGGACTCGCCTCGGCTCGCACTGCTGAAGTGCTCGGTTATGAAGGCGTTCGCCTTGAACAACTCGCTGGTGACAATCCAGCCGAACGTTTGAGCGATGCAGGTGCTTCACAAGACCTCGCGAAAGTTGCCAATGGCGTTTACACGCCATGGAACTTCCAGCAGCTCTATTACGTCTCCAGCCGTACGGGAGCAGCCACCGTATTCAACGAACTGAAGAGCCGTCTCAACAGCACTGCGGTCATCGGACGCGCCGGTATTCCAATCGGATCCATGAACGTCAACCGCACGGTTGACGGTGGAGTTATGACTCCAGGTGCGCCACAATAATTCGTAGGGCCTTCGGCGTGATCCGCTGAATCTCAATCGAACACTTGCAACTGGCACCGGGGAAACTCGGTGCCAGTTTGCTTTTTGGCGAGCATCAGCTGATAATAAAAGGCTCACTCTAACTCCCTGAAACCCTTCGATCCCGATGAAAAACTTCCTACTTGGCATGAGCGTGACTGCCACTCTTGCGATCGCCATCTTCATCATCCAAAAGATACTTGAGGCCCCTCCAGAGCGTCCAAAATCCATTGCAACAGCGGCGGTCGTTAAATCACCGGCGGATTTGCCTTTGGCCACTAGCGAGGAAGCATTGACCACATCCAATCGTGGATCGGTCCCTCCGACGGTAGCCGCGACACAAGCTCCTAAATCACCGACGCAATACATCGCCTCGGGCTCGCAGCCATCCACTTCTTTCGTTTCGTCCGCCACTCCGACCGCGGTTAAAGTCGCACCGCGCGGCGTCAGTGATTCGCTATCGGCAGTGTCGTCTGCGCCAACGTCCACTCCAAACCAGATTCCTCCGGGTGATGCGCAGGTCGTCGAGATTCCTGTCCCGCGAGGCATGGTGCTGCCGGCGGCCTTTTCCGATTCGGGAACTCCGCTTAGCCCCGCGCAGTCGGCGGCCTTGGATTCGATTGCCGATGAGTTTCTTGAAACCGCATTTCCGGCGGCAGGCACAGCAGTCAACGAATCTAGCAATACCGCTACGACGTCGAATCCGGCGAGCGGCGGTGGAACTCCATCTCCCCTGCCCGCCAACGACGCTCAGAACGCAGGGCCAACGATCACGGATGAAGATTTGCAGAATGCCGGCGGCGATCCCGCAGATGCACTTCGCCTTGCTAATGAACGCTATCGTCAGCTTTTCGGCCATGAAGCGTTCAACACTTGGAGCACCCGGGCGGCTCTCGAAGCACTGGCTGACTGATCATTCGACGGCTCAGGGTTCGACCACGGTTTACCAGCTATCAACTACGGATTGACGCGTAATCGCCGTGACGTAGTTTCTGCCAAATCCTGAGCCACTGCGAGTTCGTCCGGGGGCACGCTGCTCCGAATGTCTTCAAGTTGATAGGTGGCCGCAATCTCTCCAAGTTTGTCGCCGACGATGAGCCATCGAATCGATTCGATGCGAGCCCAGCGGTCTTCGGCATTGGGGTTCCAAAGCTCGGAAAGATTGAAGCACGCTTTTCCGTTTCCGTTGAACGCAGCCTTTTCTAACCAGACGCGGGCGGCATCGCGGTCGATCTTTCCGGCCAGACCGTCTTTGAAAATCACTCCGATCATATTCTGGGAGGCTGCATGATCTTTCTCAGCGGCGGGCAACAGGTGCTCGTATGCTTTGTGATAATCGGGTTTGCCGCCATCGTGCAGTCCGAAATAATAAACCTGCCCCAGGAACGTGTGAGATTCCAGGTTACCGGCCTTGGCGGCTTCTTCCATCAGCGAAACTCCCCGCTCGATCTCTTTATCGCCCCCCCGGCCTTGGATGAGAAAGAGACCGAGATTTCCTTTTCCAGCGATCGAACCCTGATTAGACGCTTGTTCGAAGAATTTACGAGCCTCGGCATCGTCCTGCGTCACCCCACGCCCGTTAGCGTAACAAAATCCTAAGGTACTGAACGCCTCGGCGTCCCCAGCCTCAGCGGCCGTTTTCAACTGAGCGACGACGCCTTCTGCGGCAGAAGCCGGTGTGTTTGGATCGAGCACGGTCTGGATCGCCTCCGCAACCGACACGCTTGGTGTCGAAACTGAACTTGGTGCGGCCTGCAGAACGGTCGCCAAACCCATCGCTAGAGGAACGATATAGGCGGATGCTTTACGGAGATGGTGTTTCATGGATCTGTTGGGTTGAGGGTGTTGAGGGTTTAGGGGTAAGTTTGCGTGCGGCATTCACGAGGCGAAGGACCTGAATATTGGCTGGATCGGCCGCCAATAGTGGCTCCAAAATCTCAAGCGCTGTCTCGCGATCCCGAGCGTCCACCGCATAGATTCCCCGGTGAAGCTGCGCTTCAGATGGCGTTTGATCCGGCATCACTGCGAAGAGCTTCAGGTCTTCCGTGATGTTAAAACCCTCAGGGATCGGATAGTAGAGCGGACGAAGCCAGTCGGGTGGAGCTTTCTCTATCAGGAGCTGGGCTAAGAATGTGTCTTCCGGCTTTACGTCCGTGAGTCCGGCTTTTTGCAACAGGCTCACATACGCGCTGCCAAAATCGTCCCAAGTGGCAACAAGGATGTGGGTGATGTCGGCACTAACGATCGCGGCTTTTGCCTCCGCTTCGGTGGCCTTTCCGAAGATCCCTGCCGCCCGTTTCAAGCCGTCTAGGTTTTCCCAATAAAGAGTGCCTAAAGTCTCAGCCCCCGAAAAATAAGTCAGGTCGGTTGACGTTGTCGGAGCAGCCAGAATTCGAGGAAGCCGATCCGGAGAAGCTTGCAGCAGTCGCTGCGAGACGTCCCGCGCCAGCAAGCTGGGAATTGCAGCCTTGGGTAAATTGTTCGCCAATTCTTCTCGATGCGTCCACCCAAGCAGCGAAGCCAGCGGCAGCCCACAAAACGCAACGAGAAATGCAGCAACCACCCCCCATTCAAAAATCCGAGACCGCCGTCCCGTGCGATTGGCGTAAGCAGCGGCCAGCAGCAAAACGCCAAGGGTCCAAATGCTCAGCGAGATTATCGACCAGCGCACCTGCCACAGGGCAAGCCCAAACGTCACGAGCGCTGGCGGAAGAAGCAGGCCAAACGACGCCCTCCATGCGGGTGCGATACGCTTCGTGCCAAACAAAAAACCCGCACCAAAAAGAATCAAAACAGGAATCCCAAAATACTCCCAAATCGCCGCAGCCGAGGGATTTGCGCGAAAGATTTCCAGGAATGTCTGGAACTCCAGGATGTATTCGTTGTGTAGCAGCAGGAGAAATCTATCTGCCACCCAAAATGTCTGATGAGCAACCGCTGCGATGACCAAAACGGGCGCGGCAACGGCGGCCATCGAAGCCCCGGTAATCACCCAACTCTTCCATCCAGATCGAAACGGGTGCTGACCCGCACGCCAGCCACAAACTCTTGCAAGCAGGTCGCCCGCGCCCAGCCATGCCAACGCATAGAGCGGATGATTGACCTCTAAACGCCAGCCCATGTGGTTCGGAAAATACTCGAGCAAGTAAAATGCGAGGCTGGTGAGACATCCAGCGATTCCCCATGTTCTCCAAAGTGCAGGATTTGCCTCTGTCGTGGTTTTATCTCGGACGACGCTCGCAAGCACCGCTCCGATCCCAATGCCAACGAGCACCGGAACAAACGACGCGGCACTCACCCACAGTGCCGCGCCACCGAGAACGCCGGACGCAATGAATCGCCGACGCGCATTCGCCGCGCTTCCCACTGCAGGGCAACCGGGCACCGATGAGAGCCCTTTCCGGATCACATTTCCAACACCACCCGCAAGGAGCGCCAAGACGCTCGCCGTCGCAAACGCAGCGACCATCCCGTGGTGATCGACTTGGCCAGGACGAAACTCGCTGTAAACAAGCGGACATAAACAGAAAGCCGCGATGAAAAGGATACTAGGGCCCCAGCCGAATGTTCCCACCGATAGACACAAAAGCACCCCGATGGCTGCGGCTAAGGCGACAGAGGCAAACATAAACGAGGCCCTTGGCACGGCGTTCCAAATTGGTTCCCCACGCTCCGCATGGAACGCCGCCAAGGCAGATAGCACCCATGGAATCGCGCTGTTCCAGTGAACTTCGCGCCCGGCCGGAGCGTTATCCAAACGGGTCTCTCGCACCCGCCACTCACCTTGTTGAATCAAGGCCTCTGTATGAATCACCCACCAGCGCGAGTCCATCGCTGTCGGCGGTAGGACAAAATTCCGAAGCCGGGCGCCCGCTGCCAAATTCGATTCGACCACCAGAACCTCGGTCGTTCGAAGGTCGGTAATTTGGCGCATCACCTCGCCGCGAAATCCATAGTCAATGACCAGAAATCCACAAACCAACGCAGCCAGCAACCACGGCAAAACCCTCCCCGGCCACGAGCCGCGCACAAGGGCATCTTTGCGTCCCAAAACAGACGACTTGCTCGCCAAACTGGGTTTCATCGCAGCCTAAATTCCTTCATCTGCGCCACCGTAGCCGAGGACTTCAACCGTGATCAACGATGGAGTTTCTTCCACATTCGACGGATTCTGTCGTGCCGCATCTGCCACCTCCGTTGCCGATGAGAGAGCCGCCGCAGAGGAACTTGCGCCAGAACTTAGTCCCGCCACATTCGGAATCGCCGCCGGGGGCGCAGACGGCACCCCGGTGGTGGTGCCTCCAGCTTGAATCGTGTCGGCATTCAGCACCCGCACAGCCGAGATGTTAATGTCCCCTGTCGCACGAATACCAGCGTCGCCAGCGTCCACGGTGCCTTGCGGAGCAATCAGGTTGACCGCTCCCGGTTTTACCCCTTCCACCGAGGCAAGCACGCCGATACCGCCGCCCGTTGCAAGCCCGCCGAGGTCAGTCTGCACGTCTGCAGTGTTGGAATCGATGAGCACGCGCGTCGGAGGAGCACTGACGACTGTTTTAGCTGCCGTGCCCGCGGCGATATCGCCGGACGTTGACCAAATCGTGATATCTCCGCCGCGCAGTGTGAAAATTCGCGCCTGCCCGATATCGAGATTCCCCTCAGTGAAAATCGAAACCGGCCCGCCGAATTCCGTCACGATACCTGGCGGGGTGAGTGGGTTCCCGAAGATAGCCGGGGCCATCGTGATTGATCCCGCAGGTGCCGCGATGACGATGGATCCTCCGCTGGTAGTGCGGATATCTCGAGCCTGGGTGAAAATATCCCCGACCCGAGCGGCGGAGCCGAAGATTTCATCAATCAGTGCGAAAGCAATATCGTAGCTCCCTGTCTCGGGGAAGGCTGCGGCGGAATCCCGGAGACGGCCGAAGAGACTGTTGAATGCCTCTAGCGCCTGATGCTCGCGAGTAGGCCCGAGAACAGACTCAGCCAACGGATCGAGGGCCAAGGGCTCCAGATTTACATCGCTGTTGATCAAACCTGCGGCGGGACCACCGTTTCTCCCGCCCACTCCGGCCACAACCAACAGGCCGGCCCCATCAAACGGAAGGAATGGATTCCGGTTACGCCCGATCGTTGTAATGCCAACACCACGACCGTCGGTCAGGTTTGGGCCGGTCCCCAAGTTAAGGTTACGCCCGGCAAGCACTTCGAGAAATCCGCGACCGCCAAGCTGAATATCCCCTGAAAGCGACGTCGTCGTCACAAAAGAATTACCTTGGAGCAGGACGGTTGTTTGGGGTTGGTCGACAATGAAGTTCCCGAGCGAGCGATCGTTTGCAAAGACACTTGCGGGAGCATTGGCGTTGGACGGCACGATATCACGTCCCGCCGAAACGATCGAGATGCTCTCGTCGAAAGCATGTTGAAGATAAAATGCGACGTTGGTGATATCGCGCTCAGCCAGAATTCGGGTTTGTTTCGGCGAGAAAAGAGTCAGCGCCTCGATATCCCCGTCGAGCGCATAGATACGAACCGGCTCAGTGTCCGCACCGTGCAACACGGACGCGTCGTGAAGCGTTTGCTTCACCCGCGTGCTGGCATTGACCCCCGTGATGGATCCCGTCTCTTCGAAAATGGGGCTCAGGAATGCGAGTCCGATGTTGCGTCCGCTCGGCGAAGAAACGCCGTTGATGGACGACGGAGGAGCGTCGGAAACATTGATCCGCGCCGTAACAAAGGCTGTCACCGCTTCGTTGCCCGGAGTGCGGCCAATTCCGGCCGGTTGCAATCCTACAAATTGCCCGGCACTCAGGAGTTCAACGTTCCCAACCGCCGACGGGAAGAGGTTCAGGCTGCCCACCAGATTCACGCTTCCACCGAACGCCGTGCTTCGCAGGATTGGAGCTGCGACGGTGGCTGCAGTTCCGAAGGTCCCCAAATCCCCCTCGGCCAGCCGCAACCATGGCTGGAAAAACGCTGAACTATCGCCGGCAGGTTCGGATGGACTTACTGAGGTCGAATTAAAACTGTTCTGCGTATCTTGCCAGATTTGGAAGATCGGGAGTGCGGACGTGCTGTTCGGCAGGATCGCCGCGAGGCGATGGGTGATATCACCGCCGAACGACGTCACATTAACAAAAGCATCCTCTCCATAGGTGTTGAAGAACGTACGATACCAAGTTTTGTTTTGTAGCGCCTGAGGCAGAAGAAATGTGTTCAGAGTCGGTCCGAGCAGGATGTCCTGACGAGCGGTGACGTTGAATCCACCTTTCCCAAGGAAAAGCGTGGTCGGCAGCCACGTGCGCGAGTCAAGTATCGGGTTCGACGCAACAAGGGAACCAAAAGAAGGTGATCGCATCGAGTTGGTCGTAATTTCCCGTTGCGCTGCGAGCGTTCCGACCCCGCGCTCGACATAGTAAATGCCCCCACTAATCGACGCCCCTGCCCGGACCGTCACGTCGCCGCCTCCCAACTCCAGAAGCTTGGTTGGATCGGGAGCGATCGCCTCGCCGCTAGCATCGCGGCCTGACATCCGCGCGTTCGTTGGAGCCACTGCGTCGACATTCGTTACGTCATTACCCGCGATTAACTGAATATTTCCACCGCCAAGCGCACCAACGCCCTGGAAAAAATTGCTGAAATCCACAAACCAAGTAGTGGATGCTACAGGATCGACGAGCGTATTGCTCGAATCGGAAGATACCGACCCAAACTTTCCGGTTTCCGGGTCGACATATCCTCTTCGGTAGAGCCAGTTGTTCGGAGATTGCCGGGAGGCATCGGTGACCACTGATCCAGCAACACGAGTGACCCGGGCGATGTCCGCACCAGCGAACAGCGAAATATCGCCGCCGGCCTTAGACCACTGCCCGGTGCGCCGGGGCCGGTCAGCCTCGTCGGTAAACAACGGTCCGTAGTATTGTTGGGGTGCCCCCAGTCCACTCGAATCCGCCGGTTCGTTGCTGAAAAAAAACGTCGGAGGCCGGAAGTCATCCACACCAAATATGCTTTGAACCTGTGCCAGAGGAATGCGCGCTCCAGCCGTGTAGATGGTCGCGTATTGGTTCCGCAGCTGGATATCCCGCGCCGCACTGGCCCGGATCGATCCGGTCCCGCTTCGAATGACTTCATATCGGGTACCTCGCTCGCGAAGCACCCCACCGATATTCACAGCGATCCGCAGGTTGTTCGCAGTCAGTCCGGTGGCCCCCACAGCCGCGTTATTGCCATCAGACGAATTGTTTGGGATAGCCGGATAAAACTCTCCAACGAGGAGTGATCCACTGTCGGCGGGGAGCGAACCCAGCGGAACCACCTCGCCGTAGCCTGCCGCACCCAGATCAGCACCGGCCGTCAAGCGGTAGGACCATGACTGCAAGTTATCAGGCAGTCGTGTGTCGATGTCACGCAACTGACCGAGCCAGAGCGGAGAGTTCGCATTGGTGGTCGAGGCCGCGATCGGAGTGAATCCGTCACTTAGTGCATTGTTAAAGACCAAATTGCCCGCCGCCCGAAGCGTCAGAACGCCTGGTGCGAACCGGGGACCAAACCGGAAATCAGACAGGTTCCAGTCCGCTGAGTTTATCAGAGCACTACCCAATCCTGTGACCGCAACTGCCGAGTTCGCAGCGGTCGCAAGAATTTGCTCGTTGGTCAGCCCGAGCGTCAGACTGCCGGTTCGATTGATTATTTCGGCACCCGGAGCAATTACGACCACGGGGGCCAATCCCTGAGCATCGGCTCCAAAAAGTCGCGACATCATGTTTGCATGATTGCCGGCAGACAGAAAGCTGTTCGCACTGTCATAGACGTTCCGCTGAACCGTCCCCGCCGCGGGAAGTGCGGCCACCGCAGTTCGCCAACCGGTGATGAGGCCGCCAGTCGCGGTGAGGTCGAAAATCCGATACCCCTCGATCAGAATGTTTGAAGCCCCGGTTATCGTGCCGCCGACAGCTTCGATTCGCACGTCGGCATTGTCCGCTGTTCGCGGGGCGCGTAAATGAACGGTTCCCTGATAGGCACCGTAGAAGGCGCTGGACCCCACGTCCGTCGAAGATCCCGCAACGTACTCCGCAACACTCAGGTCCAACTGCGATCCCGCACGCAAATCAAGAACGGCATTCAAGTTAGACACGCCTTGAACGGCCGCACCCGCCTCAAGGCGAATCTCTCCACCTTTCCCGGCACTGTCAAACTCGAGCGCGGCGACGTTCAAAAACGCCCCACTCTCAAGCACCAGACTGTCCCGGGAAATCAACTCAATGCGTCCGCCCGTACGTCCACTCGCATCGATGGTTCCGGTCACTGTGATGCTCCCTGCGTCCGCAGACAGCAGGAAGTTGCGCACGCGCGTGACCCCAGCGATCGTGATGTCACCGGTGCGAATGCGCATATTGCGCGTTTCAGTAAATCCGCCAGCGTCAAGCAGCTCCGACAAAACTTCAAACGAAGCCAACGCGCGGGTGTCCAGTTCGAACGAGCCACCACGGCCCGTGGCGCCTGTTGTCGCGCCATTGAATGCGCCGAGCGCTTCGAAAATCCCATTTCCTGCCGAAATCGAGATTAATCCCGCATTTCCCCCGCCGGGGCCACCCGCCACCGACAGCGAACTCTCCTTAGTCAGCAATACGTCGCCGGTCTCCGAGATCAAACGAATCTCACCGCCGTCGGTGAACCGGATGAGATCAAAAAACCGACGTGCCGAACCACCTGCGTCAATCTCGCCAGCAATGACAACGTCGCCGTCGACCGCACGCACCTCCAATGATCCGCTTGGAAGCGAAACTCGGGAGGACAAGTTGACGCTGGAACCTTGAAGCAAAAGGCTGCCTCCTAATTCGCTCCGCAGACCGATATCTGTGCCCTGCGCGTTGACTGCGAGAAATCCTCCCGCTCGCAAGCCATGTCTAGCACCTTGCGTAACCGTCAATACGGGAGTATTGGCCGCCAAACTCCGCTGCGTAGCGAACAACCCATCGCCATCGAAGACGATCCCATTTCGAGCTGTCAGTGAGACATCCGCGTATCCGAGCGCGTTAACGGTTCCCTCACCGAATAGAATACGGTTGGCGCTGATCGAAAGCAGTCCCGATGCCGCAGCCGGCACAGCCGACCCCGCAAGGTTTCGTGGGTTCGAAATCTCAACCTGGGAGGCACTCAAAGTCGGCCCACCCAGTTCTTGGCCGAAGCCGCGAATCTCAGGAGTCTGCAAAATCAAAGTGTCAAGCCCCCCAAGCATGCCCGATCCATACAGGTCGATCCCGTGGCGATACGTGCTGATCTGGAGACTGTCCACGCCCTGGATGGCACTAAGCACATCCCCACTCAGCACCAAGTGCGGCGCATACTGTTGTCCGATCAAATCCCCATCGTAACCATCGAATACGATGCTCACCTGCCCCGCTCCAAGGGCGAGCACATCGGCTGAGAGGATCGCACCCGGATTCATGTCGAAGGCATAAGTCGAATCAAGCACCACAGACGTCCCTGAAATCCGAGCTCCATCATTCACGGAAAGGCGAGCGGTGGTTCCCGCAAAGGTGCCAGTCCGCACCAATGTCGCGTTCGGATCGACACTCACCCGCGCAAACACACTGTCGCCATCGATCAACATCGGTCGCATCGCTTGTGTCGCGACACCTTGGGCAGCCACCCGCGCTCCAGAGTCGAAGGTCAACGTGTTAGTTGCCACCAAATTCACGTCCGGACCGGACAGCGCCTCACCTCCCGCGCCAACGACGATATTTCGCGTCCGGATTTCGATTTTGCTGGCAGTACCGGAATCTCGGCGAAGGCCGCCGATGAGCAGGCTTTCTGCTCCAAAACTGTTGAGGCGCGCAGCGTTGAGAATTACCCCGGCGCCCGCACCCTCGGTTGAGCGGCCGATCGTGATGTCTGCAAAGCTACTGATATCGATGGTCGAGCCACGTCCCTCACCAATCGGCCGCGATCGCACCACGCCAAGCAAATCCAGACCTTCATTGCCATGGAACGCCAGATAGCCGGAGTCCATCGGACGTTGTTGAATTTCCTGAACATCCAACCGAGTCGCTGCTTCAGAGACAAATTGATTGACACTGTAAACGTCGTATTCAGCCCGGTTGAAGACCATCGCACCCGGCGCCACTTCGAACAATGTGCGAGTTGTATCGGAGCGTTGAGCCCGATTCAAACCGTTGAAGCGCGTCCCACCAACGAAGGATGCACCTTCAGGATTGGTGAAGTTCGTGATCTCATTCGAGGTTTGCTCAGTGAGGAGGAAAGCACCCGGGAGCAACGCATAGCGCCGCGGAAGCAACGTATAAACTCCCTCAGGCAGGCCAGAGCCGGCATCGAGGCGAATCTGCTCTCCAATCGCCAGGTTGCTTGCGCTGAATCCAGGATTCCCACCGAGTGCGCTTGCCGCGCTTCCCGTGTTAAACGGGGCCCGAGGGGCAAACGCCGACGAATAACCCGGCACCACGGCGTAAGAATCAGCAACCTGACTCCAAAACTCGCCAATCGACGGCGATGGCACGGCGGCGGTCGCAAAGTTGCCCGGATCGAGCGCCACGCGCGCCGCCCACGTCCGCCCATCAGAAGTCAACACCAGGTCTCCCGCGGCATACGATGTGTTTGCCCGGAAGGTTTCGGTTGCAGTGCCCAAAATATCGGTGGGACCGCCATTCCCAGGAATGAATCGATAGGCAAGCAAATCTCCGCCGCCTCGGAGGTCCACCAGCGAACCGCCTCGCAGTTCAACCTGATCGCCCGCAATGGAAATCCGCTTCTGCGGCAGCCCCGAAGCAGTCACGTCGACACCCCGCGCATCCAGAAGCGTGAGCGCATCCTGCGACAATCCAAAGGGAATCAGAAGTTCCTCGCCAGTAGTCGGATCGATACCCGAAACGCTTGTCGTGCTGCCGCGGGCAAGGATAACCCGACTCGCCTGAGGAATCGGCAAAGCCGTCCCGGTCACAGGGTTGACCGGTGCGTCCACGGCCGGCGTCGAGGGATCAAGATCTGTACCATCCCATCCGAGAGTGATCGAGCCAAACGGCACAACCAGGCTGCCGCTATGGAAAATATTGGACGCATAGATCCCCAGCGATCCGCCCGCCGCAAGTGGAGCACGGGTCACCCCGCTCCGTGAGATCGTGACGCTCCCGGGTTTGTCCGGAGAATCGTAGGCGAAAATGTTGAATTCCGACTGAGAGGTCGGATAGATCTGCGAAGCTTCGAGCGCCAAGTTCCCTTGGATACTTAGGGTGCCGCTTCCACGGATATCACCGCCGGCGGCACTAAGGCTCGCTGTCCCGATTTGCTTCAAAACCAGAGTGCCCACATCGATCAGCCTTGCGTTCACTTGGAGGCGACCCGTCCCGGTTTCAGGCTGCACAAACTCCTGACCTGTCGAGCCCACATCCACACGCGTGAACGGAACAAACGGTTCGTCGCTTGGATTAACCGGCGCCCGGAACTCCTGCCCGAGGGCAACGTAAGGAGCCGCCACCGATACGGTCGAATCCGACTTGATGATACCGCCGCTGGCAATGCGAACAAAGCCACGACCCACAATCGAAACCGGACCTTGAAATTCGACATTTCCGCCACGGCTCACGCCCGATCCTCCACTGGCGAATCCCAAGTCAAGCGAGTCAAAGCCACCCTGGCTGAAGCGATCCATCGCAAACACGCCGATCCCTTTAATCACTGCTGAATCGGCGTCGTAAACCGGACGACCGACACCAAGGACCACGGGGTTGTCCTTATCCTTTACAAACGGAATGCTCCGGTCGCTCTGTGTCACGATCAGGTTGATATCGCTTCCAAGCTGAGTTTCACCAGAAACGTAAAACCGTCCGCTGGAAACTGCCAAAGTGCCACCAACACCCGTGGGCCCGCCGGCGGCACCAAGCAAGGTTGCGTCGGAAAGAAGCATCTGCGAACCTAGCAATGAGATACTCCCGCCATCGCTATCGACTTGCGTGCGCACGGTGCGTAAGCCGTAAGGCTGGCTGTTGAGACCGGCGTTCGCGGGCACAGAATTCACGAAGGAGTTGCCCAAATTGGACGGATGCACATCCACCGTGTTTTGCGTTCCGGAAACATCCAGCACCGCGCTGGCCTCCGCGAGAATATTCCCAGCCACGCTGATGCTGCCGCCATCGAAGACGATCGCCGCACGCCGTCCGAAATCATCCGGGATGAGCAGCGTTTCACCGGCTGCCGACAGGATCGCCGTGTTGGTGAGATGAACCGTCGGACGAGCAAACGTTGCGCTGCCACTCAGAGCCCCAGGCAGAGGAAACGAATTCGCGCCGGTGACGGAGATCGATCCGCCGGGAGCGATGATTTGTCCGCCCACCGTCACGGTCTGGCCGTTCAGAGATACCGACCCGCCGGGTTCGGTGCGAATCACAGCACTCTCTGGCATCACAATGTCACCGCGAACAAGAATTTCCCCGCGAACGAATCCGCCAGCGACGTCGACAAAATCCCGTGTCACGCCGGGTGCCGAAAAACTAAGCGAAACCGGCGTACGCTCGCCGTTCGGGAGCACGGCAGGACGCAGCCCAACATAGCCCTGTGGATTCGGATTATTCTCAAACGCATAACCGAGCGCAACCGGCTCAATAACGGTGCCCGGAACAAAATACACCGCTGGGATAAACGGATCCGGCGCGTCAGGATCCACGACGACAACCTTTTTCTTACTTGGGAGCGGGATGGCACCGATGCCTGTCAAATTAAACCGAGTGAATCCACCCGTATTGAAAAATTCCGGTTGAAGCGCGAGCGTATTGGAATCGGGAGTGACTCCACCGACTTGAATGCGGGGAGCCCGGATCGACAACGTGCCTCCCACCGCGCCAGAAAATCCGCGCAGCTCCGCGCCAAGGTTGAGTCGTCCACCCAAAATGGATCGCAAGTTGGGATCCTGCCCGGCTTCGATTTGGATCACACCCGCATTGCCAAACGAATAACGACGACGGCTGTCCACATGGATCCCACCTGACACGTCCAAAACGCTGCCCGATTGCAGATCGACATTGTAGCCGGTCAAACGAATCTGCCCGCCCTCTTTCACAATCGGGCGAACTTCTCTTTCCTGTGCGAGTCGCCGGTCATCGATTACAACCCCGGAGACGTCCAGCCTCGCCTGCTCGCCGACGGTTATGGTTCCATGCGTCGAATCGATCTCAGGCATCTCAACGACCGGATCGCTACGAAGGATAGTTGCCTCAAACGGCGAAATGTTAAACGCAGTGAACGCAAGCTGGCCACCCGGCGACCGAATCGATCCCTCGATGCTGATGTTTCTCCCGGAAACTGTCAGCCCTCCGCGCTCAGGAATCTCAATCTCAGCCCCACGCGGAATCCGGAAATCGCCATCCGCGTTCGCAATCTCAACCCGACCGAATCCGGTGCGCTCAAAGTAGTCCGCAGGAAAAATGATTTCACTCAATCGATCCTTACGGATTGGCTCCTCCCCTTTCGAATCAAACCCGTCCGCAGTCAACTGGCTTTGGTCTGACCCAAACAGAATCGCCGGCGGAGTCGGAGAGCGATCAGGATAAAGCAGGCCCGTGGCGAAAACCTGCGGGTCCTGATACTTAAATTCCAGTCGGAGCGTCGAACCACCCGGGAGCTCGCTGGAGGTCGCCGTTTTTCGCACTTGCCGCGGTCCGGTGACCGTCTGGCCAAGAAAGTTTCCATCCAAGACCATGCCGGGAGCGGTGATCGACAACTTCCCGCCTGCTGCGCCGGAGAGCGTCTCCGCCTCCATGCGGGCCCCGGTCAACTCGAGAGGATTGCGAAACGTCTCGGAGATTCCCCATTTTGCCGATGTTTCGGTGTTTAGGCCGGAGTAGAACCCATCGTAAATCCGATCTGGCGTGGCGTCCTCAATCTCCACGATATTCCCGCCAGCAAGCAGCCGCGACGTCTGAATCCGCCCGCCTTCGTTTCGGAAATACCCGCCCGACACGTCAACCGACGCATTCTCGCGCACGATCACAGCTTGTCCCGCTTGCATATTCACATTTCCGCCAGCCGCGGTGAGTTGGGCGGCGTTTCGTTGAATGAGATTGAGAAACCCGGAAGCGTCTCCGAGCGGCGTGCCGATCCATTGGCGCCCGTTAAAGGTGCCAGTGCGGCGGATGTCGATGACGAGGTTTTTTCCGCGGATGGCTCCGTCCCGCTGCACAGGTGCGATGGCAAGTTCGTTACCTCGCAGTTGCACTTCCAGAATGCTCTCCGACAACGGCACGAACACATCAACCGTGCCCGACACGTCAATCAGCGCAGTAGGGTCGAGATAAATTTGCCCTTTATCGAACGCGAAGTCGGGCGCGAGACGCGATCCGCGCCCGTCAGCCAGTCCATTCGGAAACGTAACAGGACGCCAAGTCCCAGCCTGGATGTTCACATCACCGCTAGGCACTTGGACGATCGATCCTTCCGCGAAAAAGGCATTGAGACCTTGGATGTTAAGTTGCGAGCGAATTGGGAGCTCTTTGCCGACCGTAGTTTCCGCGCTCAACAAATCCGGCACAATGCGCGTGACGCTTTCGGACCCTAGCAGGACATTCCCCGACTGCCTTGCAAGAAAGGTGTTTCCCGCGCCTGTGGCATTAGGATTGAACTCGATGTTTGGAACCGCATCGTAATTCGCAAGCAGGTCGATTCGTCCATTGAGCGTCACGGTTGTGGCGCTATCGATCACGCCCATTTGCTCAACGGATTTTCCGGCCATAGTCAGGCTCCCTGTCTGGATTTCAATAAGCCCCTCGTTGCGCACCGTGCCTCCTCCCGTCCCGACGGCACCAACATAAACATCCAAGCCCCTCAGGCTGGGATCAGAGGACGAGTGGGCGTCAAAACCAACTTGGCTCCCGGCAGCAAGAATGGTCTGTCCCGATGGCGTGGAAATGATGCCCCTGTTCTCAACATTCGCGCCCGCAAGGATAATGCGACCGCCGCTGCCCTCAGCAGACACAGACGCCAAAAGACGAGCACCGACGTCGACGATCACATTTCCAGGCCGTCCGCTTTGGGTGAAAATGGTCGGCGGCACAAAACCGCCTTGAGGAATTGCCGACAGCAAAAATTCGGGATTCCCGGCGTTCTGGTTGAGGAGGCCTCTCTCGATGAGGGCATCATTGATTGGGAGCGCCGATGCGACCAAGCTCCTCGCATTCACCTGACTGCCCGGGCCGAAAATGATTCCGTTTGGGTTCAGGATATAGACTTGGCCGTCGGCTCGAATCGATCCGAGGATTTGCGATGGCTTGCCTGATGGATCGATGATTTTGTTAAACGCGATCCATTTCGCGGAATCGACACCGCCATTTTTCTGATCGAAATAGACGGTCGTTCGCTTGCTGACGTTAAAAGTTTCCCAGTGCAGAACAGCCTGCGCTTCCGTCTGCCGGATGGTGACCGTGCGCCCGTTTGCTTCGGGCGCTAGCGCCCCAGACAACCGCGCGTTGGCACCGACGGCGAGTTGCAGTCCGCCCGGGCGGAGACCGTCCGGCACCGGACCTGCTGCACGAACTGACGCTGAAGACCTCGATTGCGCGCTGGCTTGAACGGCTCGCATGGCAGCGATCGCCTGCGTCGTGCGGGAAAGGCGGTCCTGGGCACGCAGGCGGGCTGCCGCCGCCGTCTCTGCGCCCGGCGTGGTCGTGCGACCCTCCGACGTCCGGCCCGCCGGAGAATTCCCGCGACCCGCGCCGCCACGTAAAATGTCGGCGTAAGCAAAATTCCCACCGGACATGGAGACGCAGAGCATCACGGCGATCACGATCTTCGTGATCGACGCTCTGCCGCCATTTCCGGGATTGGTGGAACGTGCCATTGAGAGAATCGAGGTTCTAAAAGGTCGTTTTACGCAAAGGATCAATCCTTTGGCTGTGCCACTTTCTTGGCTTCTTCCAAGAGCGACGAAAGCCCGATTTCATTGACCGTCATGGGCGTTTGCTGCTGGAGGCGTGCGAGGTAGGCGTCGCGGTTCTGGCGGGCGCGTTGCTCGCGCAGGGCTTGTGCGATACGTTCTTTGACTTCGTCAAACGACGCGGTGCGCGTGTCTTGGACGTCGATGACTTTTACGAAATACGTGCCGTCTTCGAGTTTGATCGGTTCGGATGTCGCTCCCTTGGCCAGCGACTCAACAGCCTTGCGGATCTCGGGCTGGAGGTTGGCTTCGGCGATCCATCCAAGGTTTCCGCCGCGGGAGCCGGATTGCTTTTCGTCGCTATCGGCTGTGGCTACCTCGGCGAAGTCGGACTTTTTCAATTTCGCCGCAACAGCATCCACGCGTTGTTTGATGGCGGCGTCTTGAAGCGGGGTTCCGTTGGCTGCGCTGGCGACAAATATCTGCGCGAGCTCGTATTGTTTCGGGATCTGAAGCTCGGCTTTGCGGGCATCGTAAACTTCGCGGATTTCCGCTTCCGACGGGTATCCGCCGGCAACTTTGCTCACCTCGGCGAGGTAAGATTCGGCAATGAACGCCTCACGGGCCTGCTCGAGCCGCGATTCGACATCCGGGCGCTTATCCCATCCCGTTGCGAGCGCTTCTTTGAGCAGAACCTGCTGGAGTATGAGCGAGCGAACCGTTTGGCTGAGGACTTGTGGATTGGCGGCGAGGGCTTCACGATCCGCAGGACTCAGCGCATCGAGATACGGGCGGATCATTTCGGCTTTAATGTCTTCAGTGCCGACTCTGGCAATGACCGGTTGGGCATCGGCGGCATGGATGGACGGGGCGACAGCGCTCAAGACGCTGAGAACTAGGATGGCTGGGTACTTCTTCATTGAGGTTGAATGCGTTGATCGAGGAGTTTGTCTTGATACTCCTGCATGAGTGTTTGGAACTTAGCGCGGCTGGCACCGACGAATGGCTCTTTGGAAAGAATGGCGTCGCCGAGGCCGTGGCGTTCGTACCGGTCGATGATATCTGTGCCGGCCTGATACATGAGCGCGTTCTTCGCCTGCTGGTCCGCAATCTTGCGGTCCTTGGCAAGTCCGACCGCTTTGAGTTGGTCCCGCTCGGCTTCGAGCTTCCGGGCGCGCTCGGTCATCTTGGTGAACTCGACGCGCCATTTTTCATTCGCGACGTTCTTGTCTGCCACTTCGGCTTCGAGTTCCGCGATTTTCGAGTTGAGTGCGGTTATCGCGTTGGCCGACGTGTTGCGCTCGGCGATGAGGTCAGCGTTCACCTTTTTTAGGTCAGCGCTAAGTTTTACAACTTCCTGGTCCTTCGCGATGGCTGCGGCTTGAAGCGTAGCAATCTGGCCTTGCAGATCGCGCACTTGAAGCACGGTGGCCCGGAGACTTTCGCGGAGTTTGACGGTCGCTTCATCCTCTTCCTGGGCGTGGCCAAGGAGTGGAATTGTGACGGCGAGAGCGGCAATGAGGAGACGTTTCATATACTAGAACCGGGCGTTGAGATCGAGTTGGAGAATGTTTACGTTGTATTGCGGGCCGGCAATGCTATCGGCACCCATCCAGCGGACGCCGAACCACACGTTGGGCGAGAGCGCGAGTGCGCCTCCGACCGTGAACCCCTGCATGTTTGTACCGCCAAGGCCGAAGTCGCTATCGTTGAACCCGTCAACGACCGCGTCCGAGCCAATCCAGCGGTAGCCAAAGCCAACGTTCCAATCCCAGCGCTTTTGAAGCACAGCGTGTCCGGCACGCAGTTCGACAAGCCAGGCCAGTCCACTGCCTTCAAACTCGCCAATGTCGTCCGAAAGCGTGTCATCGATCCCGCTGCGGTTATTGACGGCGATCGCGTTGATGTCGCCTTTGTTGAACGCAAGGTTCTGGATGATTTCACCGATGAGGGAAATCTGAATCGGTTCAAATCCGTCGTAGTCCAACCGTCCGGTGAACGCGAGGTTCTGGAACTTGGTGGCCAGTCCGTAGTATTGCCACTGGTTGATCGCTCCAAATTCATTGCTCGCGTCCGGCACGATATTGCGGATCGGGAAGTAGGTATTTCCCTTTTGCGCAAATGACGGACGGCTGGCATCGGTGTCGCCTGCATCGTTGATGGTTAGCGGGGTGTAAGGACTGGAGAGTCGGCCTTCGATGTTTTGGAAGTAGTAATACGAGCTTGCCACCTTAAGCTTGATGTCATCGGTGATCCGCCAATCCGTTCCGCCCTGGACACCAAAGAGGTATTTGTCGTAGCTCGCGAACTTGGTCGGCTGGTTAGACGAGAAGTTCAGGTCCGTGTTGTAAACAGGGAATGCTCCACCCGTGATGAATGGCGTGAAGCCGCGCAGAATTTCATAGCGTCCGCTGGCGGCAAAACCGTCGAAGCCAAGGTCATCATCCCAAACGACCGGTGTGGAAAAAAACGGATTGTCAAATCGTCCCGCCCAAACTTTGAGCTTCTTGTTTGGATCGTTGCCCACTTCGTATTGGAGGAACGCACGGTCCAGCCAGATGGCGTATTTGGAGAAGTTACCACCCTGCCCGCTCGCAGCACCGAACGACTGGTTGGTGCTGACCGGGCTGTTGTCGTTGCCGGTCGCAATGCGCATCCCGACGAGGAAATTTTCCGGCAGGTTGACTTCCACTCCGGCGCGTGCGCGCAGGCGAAAGCGGGAGCGGTCCTGATCCGCGTTGAGCTGCGGCGCAAACTGGGTGCCTGCGACGTCAAATGGCGCTCCTGTATTGATGGCGTTGAAGTTCGGGAATGCTCCGGTGACATCGTTGCCGGTCGGGTAAGTGATTCCCTCAAAGCGCACGCGCAAGTCGCCAAATGGCTTGAGCATCGGAACCCACTCGGGAAGCACGGTATCAATGGACGAAAAGGCACCACGACGGTTCTCGTTGATGAGTTCGAGTTTGATGTCTTCTTTGATCTGAGTGCGGACCGGTTCTGGGATGTAGGTCACGCGGACGTCATCCTCGGCAGGCGCGGAGATCGCCTGCTCAATCTCGGATTGCGCCGCGGCTGCCTCATTGGCAGCAATCTGCGCGATTGCAAACATCTCGGCCTGCGACTGTGCGCGGGCAACCTCAGCCTCGGCCTCCGCCATGCTAATCATCTCCTGCGCTTCCGCCTTTTCCAGAATCCCGCGTTTGACGAGCGCGTTAATGAGATTCACCGTCACGCTCTGCGACGGGCTTTGCGGCGACGCCAAATCAGGACTCAACGTCAACTCCTCGGACAAACGCTCCGGTTCTCCAGCGGTGGGTTCGGTCGGAAGCGAGTCCGTGGCAGGCGACTCGACTACTGGCGTTTCGACAAGAACCGGACCGGCGGCCTCATTGGCTTCCTGATCCATCGTCGGGTCTTCGTCCATTACGTTGTTGATAGGCAGTTCCGGCCGCGGCGTAGGCTGCGGAGTTGCTGTACGCTCGACGGGCAGAATAGCCGGGGTCTCCTCAAATGGAGTCTCAGGCGCGGGTTCGATCCGCGCTGGCAATCCGGGTGCCGGAGTCCGACTAGCAGCGGCCGCGTCGTCGGATGAGCCAGCTGCGAAAAGCATGCGGTTTTTTCCATCGCCCTGACTGATCTGCACGTCCTGTGCTCGGACGTTGAGCGTCAGCAACGCGATGGCAATAAGGGTTACGGGTTTCGGTACCATGGGATGTTAATGGAAATTAGTTGGGTCGCTTTGCTGTGATGCGCATGACAATTGGCATTGGCATGTCCGCAGGCGGAACGTCTGGAAGTTGAAGGTTCGCAAGGGCTTCTTCGCTGATGGCTCGGTCCAGCTCCGGGTCACCGGTGGATTGCGCCAGTCGGACTCGGGTGATCCGCCCTGTCGCATCTGCCCACACGCGGACCTCAACCGTCAGAGATGCGGTCTTGACTTTTTTGTGCGTGCGCATGGCGTCGGCCACAGCGCGCTGCACTTTGCCGGCATAGGCTCCGTATTTGCTGCCGGCTCCGCCGGTTCCTTTACCACTGCCGCCACCGCCAATCAGGCCGGTTCCTCCGCGGCCGGAGAGTCCAAACCCATCCGCTGGCCCGTCGCCTTGGATATTCGAACCGAGGGCTTCAGCGGGCGGGGCCTCCTGTGGTTCGGGCGGCGAGTCCGGCTGCGTTTCTTCGACAAATTCAGGAGTATCCGGGGTGACCGGTTGCTCTATCGGATCCTGCGGTGGTGGAGTAGGAATTGGCGTCGGCGGCGGGGGCGGCGGCGGAGGTGGTGGAATCGAAATGTTCACCATCGACGAAGTCGAGCGCTTCTTCGGCTCGCTCTTGCCAGAGAACGCAAACCAAGCCCCTGCGGCTACGACGACCACGCTGATCCCTAGGATCAGCAGTCGGTAGCGCGCAAAAAAGCCGATATCGTCTTCGTTCTCTTCCATAGGAATCTATTTGCCGGGCGAGACCGTTGCCAATCCGACTTGGGAAATCCCTAGTCGTCCGCACACATCGAGGACATCCATGATCCCCTGGTATTGCGTCTGGCGGTCGCCGCGCACGATGACTGGAAACTCCGGGGTCGCAGACTGCTGCTGCTTAAGGCGATCCTCGAGCTCCGCAAGAGTCACCGGAAGGGTGTCCAAGAAAACTTTTCCTTCATTGTTCACTGTGATCGCTCTGCTTTTCGGAGCACTCAGATCGGCTGGTTTGGCGGACGATTTTGGCAAATCCACTTTGGTGCCTTGGACGCCAGCGGTGGTCATGATGATAAAAATCAGGAGCAACACGAGGTAGAGATCCACCATCGGCGTGACGTTGATATCGTCGTAGGATTTATCGTCTCCGGCGTCCATTATCGTTTTACCTCGTCACGGATCTCTTCATCTACGGCCTCGTTTTCTTCATTCCGGATCGCCTCCTCGGGGGTGCGGATCTGACGGATCGGAACGCTGAGTGATGCTTCGCTTGGGGTCGGGTAAAACTCAGCGATCTTCGACACAAACTCGTCGATAAAGACCTGCATTGTTGCAATGACCTTCTTGATGCGCGCGTTCAGGAAGCTGTAAAGGAAAAGAGCCGGGATAGCCACAAGCAGGCCGACGGTGGTGGCGAGAAGCGCGCTTGCAATACCTGGAGCGATCGAGTTGACATCCACCTCTCCGGACTTGGCGATAATGGCAAACGTGATCATCACACCAACCACTGTGCCAAGAAGACCAACGTAGGGACCGCCGGCGATACACACTGTCAAATACACGAGATTCTTATTCAGGCGGTGCATTTCGTGAACGAGGGCGGTATCCAGTGACGCACGAATGGCCTGAATCGAGCGGGCGGAGAGGCCTTGGCCCTTGTTTTTTCCATGCCCGAGGCGCTTGCCGATTTCATCCGCGCCGACGTTGTAGACATAGTAGAGCGGAGAATCCGCTAAGAGCCTAACCGCTTTTTTTCCGATTGTTCCGCCAAAATCTTTAGCGGCTTTGGGGTTGTCGAGATCCATGGCGGTTAGATCGGATCCCACACCGCTCCATAGTTTTTGGAACTGCTCATTTCCTTTTTCGATCTTGCCGAGGCCAATAAATTTCTGAATAGCAACGATTCCCCCGGCAACCATCATGATCACGCAGACAATCACCGCGATCCAACCGTCGAACATCATGTCGTTTGCGATATCGCCGAAGAGCATGACGTGCTCGAGCGCTTCGTTGTGACCGCCGCCACCACCGCTCATTTCGCCTTCTCCGGCTACCACGAGTTGCGCTGCTTTTTCGGAGGTGGATTGGTTGAGTGCAGCGAAACTGATGGCTGCCGCCGGAAGTGCCTTACGCACCAAGGTCACCTCATCCGTTTCGCCCACAAAACGTCCATTTCCAGCCGCAGCGGCGGGGTCGTCGCCGCCGAGGAAGACTCCGCCAGCGAAGGCGGGCACGCCTGTTTCGATAGCGCCGACTTCCTTGCCGTCGACCATGAGGGTCGTTCTGTCAGCGGTAGCTACCACGGTCAGCATGCGCCATGTCCCTTCAGGCAATGCATCGGCACCGGACGCCCGCTGCGGAGCGCCTCCGGCAACAGCAACTTCCACGTAGGGAAGCCCGTTATTGAGCCCGACACGAAACGCATTTCCATCTCCAGTCCGGCTGAACAAGACAGCGTTTTCCGCGCGGGCTCCGGACTTGATCCATGCACTCCACGTAAATTCCTGATTGGCCGTCCAGTTGAGCGATTCAGATGCAGGCACGGCGATCGGTTCGGCACCCAGCAATCGAACGCCGCTACCGATGAGAGCGCCTTCGGAGATCACACCGGCGGTCGTTGCATTATTGGCAGCAGCCGTTGCATCTTTCGGTGGCGTGCCACGTTCGCCCAAATGATAGACGAGCACCGTGTCTTCTCCGTAGGTCCCTGCGACGTCGGCCGCTGCCTCATCCGCGCCCGCTTCGGCATTCCCGTAGTAAATCCAGAATGTGCTTTTGTCAGCGATATCGGGCACCTGCACCCAGACATAGCCTTCGTATAGCAACGAATCCCACTTCTCGATGTGGAACTTCAGCGGTGTCTTGCCGTCTGGTCCAATCACCCGCAGGTCGCTTGCGTCCTCCTTGACGGCGGCGAAAGGAAAATTCCCCTGATGCAACCGCACCAAGACAACCGCAGTTCCCACGGGGTCTTTTATTTCCTGTGCGGTCGTCTCGATTGTGAATGCCGTCCGTCCGCCCCATGCCTTGTCCCACCAGCCCTCGGCTGCATGCACGCTACCGGTCAGAATCACGGCGAGCATCGCCATTAACATCGTTTTATTTCTCATCGCTTTTTTAATGAATTAAAGTTCTCCCCAAATCCGGAATGTGAACAACGGTTGCCCGGCATTCGAGGGGTCTTGACTGATCTGGGGGATCCCCATGACAATTTCGCCATTGAGCCAGCCGAGCACCTTCAAGCTCCCGCCCACACCCACGCTCCAGAGGGAAAACTGATCGGTCTGCTCCGGCAGCGGGTTGTTAATGTAGGTCGCCCCGCCATCCACGAATCCGAAAATCCGGGCCTCGGTGTCAGACCGTTTCAACCAACTCAGGAGCGACGGCGTGCGCAGCTCCGCGGACCCGATCACGCCGCTGTCGCCAAGCACTTCGCCTTCCAAATAGCCGCGCACCGTGTTCAATCCGCCGGCTGCGAACTGCTCGCTGTCCACCAACGAGTTATTGGTCGCCTGCCCCTGAATTTGGCCAAAGACTTGAAACCCATACGGCAGGTCGCGCGTGTGCCCGAGCGTGCCACGCAGGTAGATGAAATTCCCCGTCGCATCAAACCGCCGGTTATCGAATTCCACCTCGTTGCTTCCCATTCCGCGGAAGTGGAACGTGACCGCTGCATCCAGGGTAACGTCGTAGCCGGTTCCCAACCAAAACGCATTATACGATGCGATGAATGGCCAGTACTCAATTGGCGCGTTGCTCACTTCATCCCCGAAACTGATGTCCTGCGCGAAGTTCTTGTAGTCGACTCCGAAGCTGGCGTTCTGGAAAAACCCAACACGGCTTGGAAGATCGAAGAGTAGACGGCCACCTATAATATATCCGTTTCCAGCCACAGCACTTCCGCCGAGGGTCGAAACGTTGCTGTTCTGACGAATCCCCTGCGCCATCACGCTCAGCCAGTCCACACCTGGAACCGGCGCAGTGTAGTATCCGGAGAACACGGTCGCGTTCTCCGGGTCCTGCGGCGCAATCTGAAACGCCGCTCCAATCGTGTGGCCAAGATGCCACAGGTTTTCGTACCGCGCACTCACGTCGAGCCGCAGTGGCTCGGTATTGGCACTATAACGGTTGTTAAGTTCGATCCTTGCGTGGAATGGAAATTTGTCTTGTACTACCAAATCGACGTCCACGGTCCCAGGCAGCGCTCCGGGTTTGAATTCCGGGGTTACCCTCAAGTCACCCTTCTGGTTCAGCGCTACGATGTCACGCTGCACGTCGTTGAAATTCGGCACTGTCCCCTCTTGCAACGACTTCGCCCTCGCCTTGATTTTTTCAATGTCAAAAAAGCGCGAGCCCACCACACGCAGCCGCCCCACAGGTGCTTCTTCGACTTTTAATACGATCACCCCGCGAGCCCCGCGCTGTTCCGGCACGCTTACGCTCACGGTCTGATAGCCGGCATCCTTGTATGCCGACTCCAGCGCCGCCCGCGCACTTTCGATGTCTGCCAGAGAGCGCCCAGGTCCTAGGTAGTTATAGACTGCCATTTCCACCGCAGCCGACGGAAGCTGTCTGGCCCCCACCACCCGGTATTCCTTCACATACAACGTCGGCTCAAGCTGGATCACCTCACCCGTCGATTCCACGTCGCGAATTGCCTCATCAGTTGGCTGCGAAGCCACGGGCAAAATCATCCCGAGCACCATCAGCGCAAGGCCGAAAATACGCAGTTGTGGAATGAATTCTGGGTTGCACATGGAGCCACGAAAGGAAAGACGGGCTCGCTCACCGCTGCAAACTAGTCGAGGTGACATTTTTGTAACAATATTAGCCGTTGCCAATCGGCGTTTTCTCTGACTGCGGACTACGGAGCAGGAACGGTCATGAGGATGGCATTCCTGCCATCCGCAGTAATCCCCCCCGGCAAAACGAATCCCCGGCTGGGTGGCTTGGTTATGTGGATGTGAACCTGAAACTTCCAGTCGCCGTTCAGCGTCATTTTTTGGCCGTCCCGGTCCATAAAAATCGGCCCGCTGTTGGACCTCTCCGTGACTTTCAGGTGGTGCGTCGGCCACGAGAGCATTTGGTTGATGGCACTGTCAATCGCGTCCACGGTGACAGAATCCGCCCCGCGAAACTCAAAACAGGCACGCAACGCATCCCGGTCCCGCGTCTTGAGTGCGGTCTGTAGCGAGAATAAGAAATCTGACCGGTCCTCCGCCCACACCGCGCCAGAGTGGCCCACAACCAGAACGATCCCGCAAAAGAGCGCAAAAATCCTCCGACTGGCAGACTGGCGCAGTGATAGTTTTTGGAAATTCATTGCGCGGGATTTATCAGGTCTGGTTTGAAACTCAACCCTGCCGGAAGCTTGAGGGCAGCGGAAAGTTGGGGCCTCCCGCCTCCGCCGCGCGCACTCATGGAGGAACCTGTCTGAGGTGACCTCGTTTCGCGACCGCGTCGATTCCAATCAGAATTCAACCCCGACCTGCGCGCCGAGAACCAGGGCGTTCGGGATGTTCCCCGTGCCGCCGGGGTTAATCACCCATTGCAAATTCGGCTGGGCGTAGAGGAATTGGTTGATTTGGAAGCGGTGTCCCGCTTCCAGAACGATCTCGTATTGCGGATACCCGCCGCCGCTCACGTCCACGCTGCGGGCGAAGTTACGGCTGAATTTTCCGTAAACGAATCCGAGCATCGTGGCGTCAAGATCGCGCAGCGGAAACAGCCCGGTGTAAACGGCACCCGCGTTCAATTGGAACGGGAGCTTGGCGATGTTCTGCTGCGGCGAGAGCACCGATGCGGACCACAAAGTGAGCCCCTGAGCCGATCCCGGGGATTCCTGGAAGACCATCTGGTCCGCATGCCAATAAAACCCGTACGAATTACTCGCCATTTCGTCTGTTCCAAATTGGCTGAACTGCCACGGCGAATAATACGCGCCGAACCAGTAATGTCCCGGCAGCCCCGCCATTTCCGGCACAACGGCGGCCGACTTGAACGACTTGGAATCCGCGACGGATTTTCCGTCACTCGCAGCGGCCGGTGTAGTCACAGGCCGTTTGAAGAACTCCGGCGTCCACCCAAACTGTCCGATCATGAGCACGCCATCATCGGGCCGAATGCTCCAGTCCATACCATGATACGCACGTTCAAAGACACGCGTCGAAACCTGATACACTCCGGCCATCGCGTTGAATTCTTCGTTGATGTGCGCGCGGAGGCGGGCGGCCCAGACGGCCCACGGATACGCGGAAAACTGGGTATTGACCGGCAGCGCCTGTGGGTTGCCGTCGATCCCGTTGTTCATGTAATACCAATAGATCGGCGATGAAGCAAAATCGTCGCCCGTGGCAAACCGCCCCAGCTTGAGCACCAGCTTATCATCCATCAGCTTTTGCTCGAGAAAGAGCGCGTAGAACATCGCGGTCTGCCCGCCGAACACCTGCTGCACCGTGAATTGGTTCCCGATGTTATCCTGCGACAAACTGCTGCCCGAGCGGTTCAGCCCGCTGATCGTAAAAGCTGCACCCTCCCATCCGATCAATTTTTCCAAATCAAACGTTGCACCAAATCCGATGTTGTCCGTGTAAGTGAAGCCCTGGGATTTTCCGCCGACCGGATTGCCCGCAATGTTGTTGGTGTAGGTCAGCGAGAACTCGACGCCTGCGTCATCGAAGCCATTGCGCAGCCCCCACCAATCTCCCAGCATGACTTCGCCGTCCCACCATTGCTGCGAGCCCATGTAGTTCGACGGATGCGGGGTGTAAAATGTCCAGAATCGCGAGTCTTCTGCGGAAAGGTGACCAAGCGACAAAATGCACGCGGTGCCGAGTGTGACGAGATATTTGATTTTCATGGGGGTGCCGATTTTGGTATCACAAGCGCCGGTTTTCATCAAACTGAAAACCACCGCCCGCTCAGCGCGCACGCCGCCGGCACTCACCACTCTCTCATGTCCGCTCACAAATCCAGCTCCGCACTACCACCATCGCATCCTGCCGCCCGCCGCCGCACGTTTGCGATTATTTCCCATCCGGATGCCGGCAAAACCACGCTGACAGAAAAATTCCTGCTCTATGGCGGCGCGCTCCAACTTGCAGGCAGCGTGACGGCGAGAAAAAACCAACGCGCCGCAACGAGTGACTGGATGGAGCTGGAGCGGCAGCGCGGCATCTCGGTCACGTCCACGGTGCTGCAATTCGAATACGGCGGGTATGTGATCAACCTGCTAGACACGCCGGGGCACAAAGATTTTTCCGAAGACACGTATCGCGTGCTGACGGCGGTGGATGCGGCGGTGATGGTGATCGATGCGGGTAAAGGAATTGAAGCGCAGACGCGGAAACTTTTTGAAGTTTGTCGGCGGCGGGGCGTGCCGATTTTTACGTTCATGAACAAATTGGACCGACCCGCGCGGCCACCGCTCGAACTGATGGATGAGCTCGAAAGCGTGCTCGGCATTCAGGCCTGCGCGATGAACTGGCCGCTGGGCGATGGCCCGGAGTTCAAAGGCGTGCTGGATCGCTCGACGAGTGAAGTGCATTTGTTCGAGCGCACTCCCGGTGGAAGCTTCCGCGCACCCGTGGCGGTTTCCGGAATCAAAGACGAAACCGTGCGCAAAGCGCTCGCGCCGGATGTGCACACGCGAGTCTGCGAGGAACTTGACATCCTCGACGGAGTGGGTGCCGATTTTTCGAAGGATGCGATTTTGTCAGGCGAGCTCACGCCGGTGTTTTTTGGCAGCGCGGCGAATAACTTTGGTGTTCAGTTGATGCTCGACGGGTTCCTCCGATTGGCCCCGCCCCCTGCCCCGCGCCCCACGCACGACCGAACGGTGGAGCCCGGAGACCACCGCTTTTCGGGATTTGTTTTCAAAATCCAAGCGAACATGAACCCGAAACACCGGGACCGCGTCGCATTCATCCGAGTCGTTTCCGGGAAGTTCGAGCGCGACATGCTGGTCACAAATGCACGCTCCGGCAAATCGATGCGACTCGCAAACTCCCAGCGGTTGTTTGCGCAGGAGCGTGAGACCGTCGACGAGGCATTTGCCGGCGACGTGGTCGGTATCGTCGGAAATCAGGACTTTTTCATCGGCGACACGGTGGCGGAAGACCCCTCGGTTTTATTCGACGAGATCCCAACCTTCGCGCCGGAGGTTTTTTCCTATCTGCACAACCCGAGCACGGCCCAAGCCAAGCGGTTTCGCGAGGGGCTCGATCAACTGATGAAAGAGGGCGTCGCGCAGCCGTTTGAAATCGTGAACAGCCTGCAACGCGTGGCACTTCTCGGCGCGGTCGGACCGCTGCAATTCGAAGTTTTGCTTCACCGAATGGAAAATGAATACGGCGCCGCAGCCCGCTTAGAGTCGGCTCCATGGTCGATCGCCCGATGGCTGTCCGACATCGCACCTGGCGCGAAAAACCCCGAGTTGAAACTTCCCACCGGCGCAGCTCTGGCCACCGACCGCAAGGGCCAATGGGTGCTATTTTTCCCGAGTTCCTGGGCCTGTGACTTTTTCATCAAAAACAACCCGGACGTCCGGCTATCGACCACACCTGCATGATCGGTAACATCCTCAAACCCGAGCTCCACCAGCTCATCGAGCAGAGGAATTTCACCGAGCTGCGCAACGCGCTCTGCGAGTTTGCTCCAGCGGATATCGCCGAAATCCTAGGCGACCTCGAACCCGAAGACTGCGCTGTGATGTTGCGGGTGCTACCGAATCACCTCGCCGCCGACGTGCTCGAGCATATCGAAGTCGAAGACCTCGAAAACCTCCTCCGCGCCCTCGGAAATGAAGATGTTGCGCGCATCCTCAACGAAATGGAGCCCGACGACCGAACGGCGATCCTCGAGGAACTGCCAGCCAAAGCCACGCAGCGGCTGATCAATATGCTTTCGCCCGACGAGCGCCGCGTCGCCGTCACGCTGCTCGGCTACCCAGAGGGCTCCATAGCCCGCCGGATGACACCGGAGTATGTCATGGTGAAGGAGGATTGGACCGTGGACCAAGTCTTGCAGCACCTCCGCCAAATCGGAAAAAAACTGGAGTCGTTCAATCAGCTCTTTGTGGTGGAACCCGGTGGTCGCCTCGTCGGAGTGATCCGGCTGCGAAGCATTCTAGTTTCCACTGGCACCACGCCGGTGTCCGAGTTAATCGAACCCCAAACACTATCGCTGCACGCCTACGATCCGCAGGAGGAGGCCGTCGCAATTTTCCGCAAATACGACCGGACGACGCTGCCCGTGCTGGATTCCGCAGAACGCCTTGTCGGCGTCGTGACCGTGGATGACGTGCTCGACATTTCCGAGGAGGAAGCCACCGAGGATATGCAAAAAATGGGCGGTATGCAGGCGCTCGATGCTTCATACATGCAGACCGGGCTGTTCGCCATGATACGCAAACGGGTCGGATGGCTGATTTTGCTCTTCCTCGGGCAAATGCTCACCGCCTCCGCCATGGGACACTACGAGGACGAATTGGCCACCGCGCTCGTGCTCGCGCTCTTCATTCCGCTGATCATCAGCAGCGGCGGCAACTCCGGCTCGCAGGCCTCAACATTGATTATCCGGGCTCTGGCGATGCGGGACGTAACGCTCAGCGATTGGGCCCGCGTCTTCCGTCGAGAGCTCGTGTCCGGCTTAGTGCTGGGGATCATCCTCGCTGGCATAGGATACGCCCGCATCGTCTTCTCCCCGAACCGCGAAGCCATCTTTACCGACCACTATGCCATGCTCGGGCTGGCAGTCAGTTTAAGTATCGTATCCGTCGTTTGTTTCGGAAGTGTGGTCGGCGCGATGCTCCCGTTCCTGCTCAGCAAATTCAAACTCGACCCCGCCGTGTGTTCTGCGCCATTTGTCGCCACATTGGTCGATGTCACCGGCATCATTATTTACTTTTCGGTCGCCCAAGCAGTGCTAAAAGGCACGCTCCTCTAATAACCCTCCAAACATTATGCCATCCCACGAAATCGAATACGAAATCATCGGAAACGACCTCCAAGTCCTTGAAATCGAACTCGACCCGGCCGAGACGGTGATCGCCGAGGCGGGGGCGATGAATTACATGGAGGACGGCATCACGTTCGAAGCCAAAATGGGAGACGGCACAGGCGGGGGCGGGCTGATGGGTAGCCTTATGGGAGCAGCAAAGCGGGCGGTCGGCGGCGCGGGAGTGTTCCTGACTCACTTCACCAACAGCGGTTCGAGCAAAAAGAGAGTTGCCTTTTCGGCACCGTATCCCGGAAAAATCCTGCCGATCAATTTGTCCGAAACGAATGGTCGATTCCTCTGCCAGCGCGACGCATTTCTTTGCGCCGCAGCGGGCACCAAAATCAGCATTGCATTCACGAAAAAGTTCGGCGTCGGGATGTTCGGTGGCGAGGGCTTCATCCTTCAAAAGCTCGAAGGGGATGGGCTTGCATTCATCCACGCCGGTGGAGCACTCGTGCGCAGAGACCTCACGGGTGAAACGCTCCGCGTGGACACCGGATGCCTCGTCGGGTTCACCGAGGGAATCGAATTCGACATCGAACGCGCCGGAAACCTCCAATCCATGATCTTCGGCGGCGAAGGCCTATTCCTCGCCACCTTGCGCGGAACCGGCAGCGTTTACATCCAAAGCCTCCCATTCAGCCGCCTCGCCTCCCGAATCGCCGCCCAAATCCCATCGAAGCAGTAAGGTAATGGATTGGAAGGTTCGTCTTTGAATCTTTCAGTCTCGTAAAACCCGAATCGAGAAACGCGCAAAAACGACTCGCCTGTTCTTTCGGGTCAGGCATCAGTCCTTACCTATTGACCCTTGCACAGCCTTCGAAAGTGCGCTTGACATTAAGCTGGGCTTCGGTGAATCAAAGCTAATGGTCTCGCGAATTTCTCTTTTCACGTTGCAGGGGTCTTTAAATCGGCTCTGTCGCCTTACGAGTTGGACCATTTTGCTGCAGCTCTTGATGGTTCTCAGTGCTGGAACCTCTCTAAGTCAAAGCTTTCCCACGGCCTATGATCTGAGATCGGTTACAACTTCCAACGGCACGGTTGCATGGGTTCCTGCCATCCAAGATCAAGGCGCTGCAGAAGATTGCTGGACCTTCGCTTCGGCAACCGTAGTGAACAGCAACTTGTTGATGAACGGCATCCTGCCAACATCCAACATCGCTCCAACTATCCAAATCTCATCATGGCACCTTTCCACACGCAACGGGGCTTCGGATCAACTGATTGCCGCAGACGCACTCGGGAACAATTCCAACTGGGGAGCCGACAGCATGGGACAGGCCCTCGGCTATCTGACCCGCGGGCAGGGCGTCTGGAACATTCCGAACGTGCCGATTGACCCCGGCACGGGCCAACCCAACGTCAATTATATTAGTCAGATGGGCGGCGGAGTGGTGCTTGATTCGGCTCCTGTTTCGCCTTCGAATGCATTTCCCCTATCGATTTCACAGAATGACAATGGATGGCCGTCGAACCTGAGCGGGCTGATTCCTCCTGCAAACCAGGTGCCTGCATACCGGGTCACGCAAGCGATCATGCTGGACCAAGGGTTTGGCACCAACGTTGCTCTTCCAGCGGCGTCTGGATCAGTCACGATCGACGGCACCACTTACAATACATTCACATTTAATCAGGGCGCTGCAGACCCTCAGGTCGCTGCGGTTAAAGGGGCTCTTCAAAATTCTGGGGCTGTGACGACATGGATGAACTCTACAAGTGGGTTCGAATTCGTCGCAAATCCGCCCGGCAGTCCCTTCAATGACACGGTCAACTATGTCTGTCCTTCGACCGCCACCGGTAATTCTGATCACTCGGTAACCATCATTGGGTGGGATGATTCCTATCAAATCACAAAAGATGGGACGACCTACACCGGAGCATGGCTGGTTCAAAATAGTTGGGGGACATCCGGCTGGAATGGTGGGAGTTCAACGAATGATGGAACATTCTGGGCTCCTTATGATGATGCGGTGATTGGCCGTTCCGGAACAATGGCCGTGGAGGTCGCGCCGCAAAATGGTGTCTCGGTGATACAAAACGAACTCGGTCCGATGGAGTATTCCGGGAGTTTTGAAAGGTCCACAGGCAACAACCCGAGTGGTGCGGACGACCCCCTCTTGATGGCGAAATCCACGTCCGGCCAAGCGGCAAGCATTTTGACCCCGTCACAAGACGGCTTCCTGACCGGCATCGGCATCGCAACGCACCTTTCCAACGTGCAGGTCGAACTCTCACTTTTCGATTCATGGAATGGGGCGCCAGCAGACTTTCTTTACTCAGAGGATTTCGTGCTGAACGCAGGGATTGGCTACTACGAGTTCAGCCTCGCAACGCAGCTGGCCATCACTGCAAACAATGAGATTGTTTTTCAGCTTACGTATACGGATCCCGTCACGGGGGATTTGCTCGCGGAAGCAGCCGCCGTGACTATCGGGGGAAGCGGGCTCAATGGGTATTTGGACGTTCCGGCCGGCTTGTCCTTTTACTACGACACAAACTCTTCGGCATGGAATGACTTCAGCACAGTGGATTTCACGTCCCTTTCTGGCCCGAATTCGGATGGCGGAATCCTCTTCCTCAAGGGGCTGACTGTTGTTCCTGAGCCCTCCACAGTCGCGCTTCTACTGCTCGGACTTGGGGCGGTTGCGGCAATGCGATTTCGCGGGCTCAAATGAAGGCCTGGGCCATTTGATCTGCGACGACTACCTTCCCGCATTCGTTTTGGCGGTGCTGTGAGCATTTCTCTTCGAGTCACACTGAAGACCCCGAGCATGGGGGGACCGACTTACTTGGATAGCAATACCGGAGCCACTTCGATGGAGCGTTTTCCATCACCGACCCAGATCGCCCCATCCTGTATGGTCACCTGCAACTCCATGGTCCGCTGAGCGAGCAATGCCAGCGCCTCGCTTTGGTGGGCCGGGATTTGCCAGACGGTTAAGTTCCGGGCGCGGCTGACTTTGGTCTCGATGTTTTTCCACCAAATCGGGGTGCTCCCGCTGAAGCTGTAAACGCTCACTCTCACGACCCGCGCAGTCATGCGAAGCAGCCGCTTTTCGTCCGGCTGTCCGACCTCAATCCAGTGCAGGATGTCTCCAGTATAATCTTTTTGCCACAGACTCGGCTCATCGGGGTCCCACATGTCCTTGGCAAACTCAAGCGGACCGTGGTCACCATCGGCGGGCACATTGAGAGCGAATGCAAGCAACCGGATCAGCATGCGTTCGTCGGTCTCCGAGGGATGCCGTGCGATGACCACCGGGTAGTCGGCATACATCCCCCGATCGATGTCCGAGAGTTGGACATTTGCCTTGGAGATGGTCGCTTTGATAGCCATGGATAGTTGGAAAAACCGCGCCTTTATGCGTGTTTGATCCCTCGACGTCTAGCGGGAACAGACGAATGGGACGCGGCTAAGATCTAAAATCAAAAACGCCGTTCCGCGAAAAGGACTGACAAAATACCGGAGGCCCGTGCGTTTGAAAATTTGCCCGGGCGGTGATGGCGGCGGATGGGATTGGCGAAATCGAAATGCGGTTATTGACGGTCTTTGTTCGCGCTGGCAGAGCTGGTCTTTGGCGGAGCAACTGGGAGTGGCACAAGGACTTCGATGACCGTGCGGCCCGGGCTGCTGGTGCCGAGACGGACCTCGCCATCAAGGACTTTGGCGATTTTCCGGGACACCGCCAGTCCGATCCCCAGGCCGCCTACCCTTCGGGTTAGACCGGAATCTCCTTGGACAAAGGGTGCGGAAACCTCTTGGAATTTTTCTGGAGAAAGGCCAACGCCCGAGTCTTGGACCGCAAACCGGATAACTCCCGGAATGGGTTCGTCATAGCTGATACCGATGGAGCCCGAGGCGGTGAATTTCACCGCATTTTTGATTAGCTGGACCAGAATGAGATAGAGTTTCGGCGCATCGCCGACCCGTTGATCAGCCGGGGATTCCCCTGAGTGAAATCGGTTGACTTGGACGCTGGCCGCATTTCCCGATTCGTCCAGGTAGGTCTGGAGGGTGACCTCTGCACGGCCAATGAGTTCAGCAAGCGAGAATGGCGCATTGCGCGGACGGATATCGACGGCATCGAGGGTGGCCAGATCAAGGAGCCCGACGATCATTTCCAGGAATTCGTCCCCGCTGCGCTGGATTTCCTGAGCGTAGTCCAGAATCTCAGCGTCGGCGGAGGATTCGGCTATGAGGGAACTGAAGCCGATGATATGGTTGAGCGGCGTTCGAAACTCATGGCTGATCATGGCTAGAAACGCCGATTTTATGTTCGCGCTTTCCTCCGCTTCAGCCTTCGCTTCCTCCAATTCCTGTTCCACCCTTTTTCGATCAGTGATGTCGAGCGCGGTCGCGGCGATGCTCTGAGTTCCATCCGGCGCGGTCAGCCGGATGCCGGTCATCAACATCGGAAACTCGGTGCCGTCAGCGCGGCGATGCCAGACTTCTTCGCCTGCAAATTTGCCTTCCCGATGGATCACGTCGATCAGCATCTGGACCCGTTCGATTTGGGACGGCAAGTGGAGGAGAGCTATGGGCTGGCCGAGGAGATCGGACGGGGTGTATCCGTGGTCCTGAGCGAAAGCGGTGTTTACGTAAGAGAGGTTTTGGTGTTCGTCCGCAATCGCGATACCGAAGTTCGCCTGATCCATTACATTGCGAAAACGTTGGAGTTCGTGCTGGGTGCGGAAAAGCTCCGTGACATCACGATCACTGCCGCAGTAGCTCGCGAGTGACCCGTCTGCCGCGAGCACAGGGCGTCCATTCGTGAGAACAGTCACATGCCGCCCATCTTTGGTGATCAGTTCGTTTAGAAGCGATCGGATAGGCGCTTTGGCGGCAAAACACGCATCGGCGGCCGCCCGCAAACCGGGGCGGCTTGCCTCTACAATCAGGTCTGACCAGTGTTGCCCGATGAGTTCGTCGGGCTCATATCCGGTCACCTCACGGACTCCGCAGCCCACATACGTGTAGAAGCCCAAGGGGTCAACCTCCCAGAGGAATTCGCCCACGATTTCAGATAAACGGGCTGCTACGGGGAGGCGTGACTCTGGGTTAGCGCTGTCGGCGTTAGGATTCAAACGGATGTTGGACACCCGCCAATTTGACGCGTAGCCAAGCAAATTCCAAGGCGGAATGAGGCAGATCGAGAAATTCCTCGCATGCAAACGAATGCCTCGCCGGATGCGATGCGGGCGGTAGTTGAATCCTGATTCCAATTCTGAGGTGAGCATTTGCTTGAATTTCCGGGGCGGGTGGGTAGCTTGGTGAAATTCAAACCGGTGCTGTTGCTCAGTCGGCGCGGAGATGGGTGCTTTTTGAAAAATGCGCAGGGTTCGCGTGGCGCACATGGGGAAGGAAAGGAACGATGGCGACTGATTATAAATTTTTGATTCCGTTTGGGCGGGAGCGGCGTGACGAGCGATTGGCGTATGCGGAGAGCCGCGACCTCGGATTGGAAGTGACGGCGTTCATTGGCGGTGGCGCTTTGAACGACGCGGTTGATCGTGACGTGTTGGAGAGCGAGATCGAATCCGAACTTGCAGGCTTTTCGGGATTAAAAACTATGCATGGTGCATTTTTGGATTTGGCGATCCATAGCGACGATGACCGGATTTCGGCGATTTCCAAAAGCCGGATTGAGCGCGATGCGCTTACCGCTCTCCGGCTTGGATGCGAGAAGGTGGTTTTTCACATGGGTTACAATCCGCTTGTTCCGGGCGAACGCTACCGGCAAAAGCTCGTCGAATCCCAAGTCAACTTTTGGTCGTATATCTTGGGCAGTTATCCGGGCATTACGATCTGTTTGGAAAACCAATGGGAGACGGACTGGACGATCTTTCAGGAGATTTTCGCGAATCTCCAGCATCCGCATTTGGGCATGTGTTTGGATGTCGCGCATGCGCATGTTTACGGCCATTACAGCCCGGAGGCATGGATCGAGGCGATCCCGACGCAGGTGCGGCACATGCATTGGAGCGACAACTGTGGCGACAGGGACAGCCATCTTCCGCTTGGTGCGGGGAACATCGCATGGGCTCCGATCTTTGCGTCCGGCGACCTCTGGAAAACAGTCACCGTCACTCTCGAAGTGGCGGAAACTTCGGGCATTCAGCGCAGTCTTGCATTTTTGAGCCGGCGCGGACTGATCCCCGGGGTGCCCTCCGGGCGCGAGTCAAAACTGCCGCTCATGGCAACTCAGGTCAATACCAACATCTAAAACCTCACACACCTCCCGCCGGCAGCCATGGCCCCGACCGAAGCTCCCATTTCCCCGACTGGTCTCAAGCGCCGGGCGTTTATTCAAGCGGCAGGGATGGCAAGTCTGGGATTTTTTCTGCCAGGTCCGCGTGGTTTTGCGTCAACCTCGGATACCTGCACGATTTCGATTCTGAACACGACCGATTTGCACAGCCACCTCCTGCCAACGCGGGCCTACGACGGCACGGAAAACGTGGGCGGATTGATTCGCGCGGCCGCTCAGATCGCCAAATGGAGAAATCAAAACCCTTCCTCGATCTTGGTCGATTGTGGGGATGTGTATCAGGGCACCGAGGCAGGCGTTCGCACGCGGGGCGAGATCATGATGCGTTGCATGAACCAAATGCGATACGACGCGTGGGTGCCGGGGAACCATGAATTTGACTGGGGAATCGAGCCATTCCGGGCATTGGTCGCGGCGTCATCGATGCCCGTTTTATCCGCGAATGCCCTTCTGGACGGGCAGCCGTCAGTGTCCTCCGGCGGGACGACCGGACCGCTCGCAAACATCTCGCCTTACCTCCTCAAAGAAGTGGATGGATTTAAAATCGGCATCGTCGGGATCACGACCCCTCACCTGACCTATTGGTTTCCAGATGAGTTTCTCGATGGGTTTGAAGCAATCGACCCGATCGAACCGGTCCGTCGGGCCATCCGCGAACTCCAGTCGCAGGGAGTGGATGCGATCATCCTCGCCGGACACATGGGATTAGCACACGGGAATTTTGCGAATCGCACGTATGAGCTGATCGCTGAGTTCCGGGGCGATATTGCCGCGTTTCTCGGTGGGCACACGCATCGTCATGTGCTCGGCGAATGGGTCGATGGAGTCCAATTTTCGCAACCCGGATATCATGGGATTTACGCCGGCAAATTGGACCTCGTATTCGACAAAAACAAACGCACGCTGATTCAGGTCGTGCCGCAATCGGAGCTTATGGACGCCGCAGTTCCGGACGACCCGGTGATTGCCAGTCTTACCGCGAGCGACCTTGCCGAGTCAGCGGCGACGTTGGCTACGACGGCGGGAATCCTCGCGGATGAACTTTCGATTCAGCGAACAAAATCGGCACCCAGCGATGTCGAGTGGCTGATCGCCTCCGCGATTTCCAATGCATTGGTGGCGCATGGTCATCCGGTCGATGCGGTTTTCCACGGACTGCTCTTTCCCGACGGGTCCGTTCCGGCAGGGACTAAAACAATCCGCGATCTGTGGAAAATCCTTCCATACGAAAACTACATCGTCACCGCCGACCTCGACCGCGACGAACTCGGCGCCATCCTCACTGAGAATTTCCAGCGCGACGATTACCGTAGCATCATGGGGGTTGCGTGCAGGGTGACCGGGGAAAATGATGCTCTGCGCGTGGAGGCACTGGAACTCACCAGCGGCAAGCCGATCGAGTCCGGGCAGCGCGTGCGCGTCGCATTCAATGCCTACGACTCGCAATCCGCTGGTCAACGACTCATGCACCTGCGCGAGGTGCTTGGCAAGACTGCGGTCAATAGGCAGCTCGTCCGGCTCCAAACGCGTGAGACATTGATTGCCTACTTCCGCGATCGCGAGGTCGTACGAAGGGCCGATTTTGGAGTTTTTCAATCGGCGACTTGATCTGCCGGGTGGTGCGTTGATGCGGCGGGTGTGCTATGGTGACGACCCAATCCGACCGTTGCATGATAAAACACCTAAATTTCCCGCTCGCCGTTTTGGTGGCAATAGCGGGTTTTTCAGCGCTCTCCTCAACCTCAATCGCGGCAGACGGACGCAGCGACCCGCGTCCAGTGGTAGCCGCCGAAGCAAAAACCACGCCGTTCGTTGACCGGATCGAAGCCCTCGGAACCCTCCGCGCCAACGAGTCGGTGGAAATCAAAGCGAACGTCGCGGAGCAAATCACAGCCATCGCATTCGATGATGGTCAGCGTGTAAAAAAGGGCGACCTGCTTGTGAAAATGCTCGCCATCGAGGAGGAGGCGCTCATCGTCGAAGCGCAATCCACAGCCAACGAAGCAAGACAGCAATTTGAGCGAGTCCAGCAATTAGCCAAATCCGGTGCCTCCGCGCTCTCATCGCTCGATGAGTCCCGCAGGATCTATGAAACCGCCAGAGCGCGACTGGGTGCCATCGAGTCGCGATTAACCGATCTGCGTATCGTCGCACCATTCGACGGGATTGTCGGACTCCGCAATATCAGCATCGGCGCGCTTTTGCAGCCAGGCGACCTCATCACAACGCTCGACGACGACAGCATCATGAAGCTGGATTTTTCAGTCCCTTCGACATTTCTCACGGCGATCCGGGCGGGAGTTCCGATCAAGGCGCACGCCCGGGCATTTGGTGACGAGCCATTTCTTGGGGAAATCACAAGCGTCTCGAGCCGCGTGGACCCGGTCACACGCTCGGTCGCAGTCCGCGCCAAAATCCCCAATCCCGAGCGGAAACTTCTGCCTGGGTTGCTCATGACGGTGGAAATCCTCAGCAACAAGCGGGAAGCAGTCACCATCCCGGAGGAAGCATTGATGCCCCTTGGCAACGGGAACTCGGTGTTCGTCATCGACGAATCGCAGACGCCCACCGTGGTCACAAGCCGTTCTGTGGAGATCGGAACCCGCCGCACCGGCGAGGTGGAAATCGTTTCCGGATTGAACTCAGGCGAAAAGGTTGTCACACGCGGCGACATGACACTCATTGAGGGGTCGCCGGTGACTGTGATGGCACTCGCGGACAGCAAAACCAAACTACCGGAAATGCTCAACCAAGCCGAAGAGCAGAAGCCGTGAAAATTTCGGACATTTCCATCACGCGCCCGGTTTTCGCGTCGGTGCTTTCGCTTCTCCTTATCACATTCGGTGTGATTTCATTTCTCCGCCTGCCGTTGCGGGAATACCCAGATATCGACCCGCCGGTGGTGTCAATTGATACAACATACCGTGGAGCCGCCGCCAACGTGGTCGAAACACGGATCACCGAAGTAATCGAAGAGCGGATCGCCGGAATCGAGGGCATTCAGTTTATTGAATCCGAGAGCGAGGACGGACGGTCACGGATCTCGGTCGAATTTGGCACGGGGCGCGATATCGATGCGGCCGCCAACGATATCAGAGATCGCGTATCCGGGATTCTGGACGATCTCCCGGTCGAGGCCGACCCGCCCGATATCCAGAAAGTTGATTCCAGCGACGATGTCATCATGTGGCTGAATCTATCCAGCAGCGAAATGACAATCCCGGAGCTTACCGACTATGCGGAGCGGTTCCTAGTGGATCGGTTTTCGGTCATTGACGGCGTGGCACGCGTGCAAATCGGCGGTGCCAAAACGTATGCGATGCGCGTGTGGTTGGACCGTCAGGCCTTGGCTGCGCGGGCCCTCACGGTCAATGAAGTGGAAAACGCACTGCGCGCTGGAAACGTCGAACTTCCTGCGGGCAACATCGAATCAAGCCAACGCCAATTCACCGTGCGCGTGAAGCGAGCATTCCATAGCCCGGAGGACTTTGCCGGCTTGGTTATTGGACGCGGTGAGGACGGATACCTGATCCGCCTTGGCGATGTCGCGCGGGTGGAACGCGGAACGGAGGAGGACCGCACATTTTTCAAGGGAAATGGTATCCCGATGATAGGCCTAGGAATCGTGAAGCAGTCCACCGCCAATACGATCCAAGTGGCCAAGGGGGCAAAGGACGAAGCTGCCAGGCTCAATAAAACCCTGCCCGACGGCCTGACGATCAATCAGAGTTATGACTCCTCGGTTTTCATCGAGCAATCGATCCGGGAGGTTTACTACACGCTGGGTTTTGCAATCGGGCTGGTTATTCTGGTGATCTACCTGTTTCTCGGAAACCTGCGGGCGACGCTTGTCCCGGCGGTGACGGTGCCTATTTCTTTGATTGCAACGTTTATCGTGCTGAGTGTCCTTGGATTCTCGGTGAACCTTCTGACCTTGCTGGCGCTGGTTCTTGCGATCGGGTTGGTGGTCGATGATGCGATCGTGGTGCTGGAGAATATCTCACGCCGAATGGACGAGGAAGGTGAGACAGCGCTGGTTGCCGCGTACCGGGGCACGCGTCAAGTCGGATTTGCCGTCATCGCAACGACGTTGGTTTTGGTGGCCGTCTTTGTTCCGATTGCATTTCTTACCGGAGACATCGGGCGCTTGTTCGCGGAATTTGCGATCACCATGGCAGCGGCGGTCAGTTTCTCCAGCGTGGTCGCACTGACCTTGTCGCCGATGCTCGCATCGAAGGTGCTACGTCCGAAAAGCTCAATGAACGCGCTGACCCGGTTCGTCGAAGCTCAGGTGATCAAACTGCAAAATGTTTACGGCAAATCCCTGCGCGGGGCGCTCCGGCATCCCGTGATCTCAGTTATCGTGTTTATCGGCGTGCTTGGAAGCGCAGGATTTTTGTTCACGCAAATCCCAGCGGAGTATGCACCAAGTGAGGATCGCGGAGTATTTTTCGTGATCGTCACTGGACCCGAGGGCGCGACGTATTCCTACATGGAGGAATATATGACCGAGATCGAGTCGCGCTTGCTTCCCTACATTGCAAGTGGCGAGGCGATGCGCTTACTGGTTCGCGCGCCAGGCAGCTTCGGATCCACTGCAGCGTTCAATTCCGGGCGGGTGACGTTTGTGCTTAACGACTGGAGCATGCGACGACCAGCGAACGAAATCATGGCCGAGGTCCGAGAGCGTCTGTCTGACATGCCGGGCGTGCGGGCGTTCCCGGTCATGCGTCAGGGGTTCGGAGCAGGAATCCAAAAACCGGTGCAGTTTGTGATCGGTGGAGGGAGTTACGAGGAACTCACCGCATGGCGCGACATCCTGCTCAAAAAGATCGAGGAATCCAATCCCGGCCTGGATGGCATCGACTGGGACTACAAGGAAACCAAACCTCAGCTTGAGGTGGATGTGGACTACGACCGGGCTTCGGAACTCGGGGTTACCATAAGCGAAATCGGTCGCACCTTGGAGACTATGCTCGGGTCACGCAGGGTGACGACATACGTCGATAACGGGGAAGAATACGATGTGCTGTTGGAGGGCGAGCGGGACGCCCAACGGACTCCTACCACACTCGAGAGCATCTACGTGCGATCCGAGCGATCCGGGGAATTGATCCCGCTTTCCAATTTGGTCTCGGTACGGGAATTTGCGGACTCCACATCGCTCAACCGCTACAACCGCATCCGCTCAATCACGCTCGAGGCAAATCTCAAGGATGGACTTGTGCTCGGAGACGCACTCACATACCTCCAACAATTGGTTGCCAAAAACCTCCCGGAGTCAGCAATCATCGACTACAAAGGCCAGTCGCGGGATTTTCAGGAATCGGGGTCGTCCATGGCCTTTGTCTTCATCCTGGGAATCATCGTGGTGTTTCTCGTTCTGGCCGCACAGTTCGAGAGCTGGGTGCATCCAGTGGTGATCATGTTAACTGTTCCCCTCGCCGTGGCCGGTGGCTTGTTCGGGCTGTATATCACCGGCAACTCGTTGAATATCTACAGCCAGATCGCATTAATCATGCTCGTCGGGCTCGCTGCAAAAAATGGAATTCTAATCGTTGAATTCGCAAATCAGCTGCGCGACGAAGGAACCAAATTCGATGCTGCGCTAGAGGAGGCCGCGAGGGTGCGACTGCGGCCAATCCTCATGACCGGGATCACCACGGTCGCGGGCGCGGTGCCATTGGCGCTTGCCTTCGGGGCCGGGGCGGAGACGCGCATCGTGATCGGTGTCGTTGTGCTTTCGGGCGTCATTGTGGCCACGTTTTTGACGCTCTACATCGTGCCCGTTGGATATTCGCTGATCGCGCGCAATACGGGATCACCAAGCGATGTGCGGAGGCGCTTAATCGCGGAGGCGCGAGACGCAGAGGGCGGGATGTTTGATCCCGTGATTGATCCCGATCGGCGGGATGACGAAATTGTTTCGAAAGTTTAACCTGACTGTGTGGATCGCCGCGGTGGTAATATTGGCGGGCGGATTCACACTCGAGACATCTATTAATCCCCCGCTTTCAGTGTGGACCCCGGGATATTCGAAAAACTGGCTGACTTCTCGAACCTCGTGTGCTATCGTAAACGCTAACGTATATGCAAAGAAAAAGTGCTTTTTCCCGCCGTCTTCCTGATTTGGTCACCGAAGAGCTAGTTGCTGCCCTGTCGAAGAAAACCTCGTTCGAGTTCAAGCAATTGTTCGAAGTCGTCCACGAACAACTGAAAGCACGCAATGCCGCCAGCGGCGGAGAAGAGATGCTGCGGCTCCGGGCATACGAAAAACTCCAGAACCTCGTGTCCCGCGGAATGGTCAAAAAAACCGGCAAAAAGTATAAAGGACTAGCCTCGCTCGCGAAGGCACTCACCCCGCCGGACGCCCCAGTGGCAGCCGCAAAGTAGGGCCCTCGCCCATTTTGACCTCAGTGGTGGTTTTTCAAGGGAGCTTCAGATCTGATCATTTCGGTGGTTGATCGCCTAACGCGGGTCTGATACTCAACCTTTGTTATGGAGATTCAGGATTACATTCCGGTGCTATTGCATGTGGTGGTGGCCATAGGTTTTGCGTCGGTCGCGCTGGTGACAAATGTCATTTTGGGACGTGCCGGCCGGCGCAGTAAAAACAAGGACAGCGCCTACGAATGCGGCGTGGCACCGGACGAAACCGTGCAGCCGCGGTTCAGCGTGAAGTTTTACCTCGTGGCGATGCTTTTCATCCTTTTCGATATCGAGATCGTCTTCATGTACCCATGGGCCGTCGTCTTCCGCGAGCACCTCGTCGCGCACGGGACGATGATTCTTTGGAGCATGCTCAGTTTTGTTTTGGTCCTTCTCTTCGGCTACCTCTACGCCATCAAAAAGGGAGCGCTCGACTGGTCGAAGTAAGTCATACGCTCTCATGATTCACCACCTCGTCCTGTTCAAAACCAGCGCCGCAGTCGACGACGAGCGGCTCGAGTGGATGATGCGCGAGACCAGAATCCAACTGCTCAAAATCCCGGAAGTCTTGAGCGTGAAATGCGGGAAGCAAGTCGATCCGAAATCAGACTGGTCGTTCTTTCTCTCCGTCGATGTCGAAAGCATGGAAAAACTCGCCGTTTACCGCGACGACCCGATCCACGTGAAATTCTTAGAGGAAGTGATCCGTCCGTTCACCATCGAGCGCTTGGCGCTGGACTTCGAGATGGATCCGGCAAGGGATGTCACTTACTCCTGAGCTGTTACCCGCCGCATTCCAGCAAGGCGGAGGCCTGTTCGGGCTACGCATTTGCCCATTGAAATCCTTGATGAAATTATACGTGAAAATTTGGTGTCCGTGGTGCATTGAAGCCATCGATTGGCTGAAAGCGAAGGGTTACGATTTCCAACTCATTGATGTGCTTGCCGACGCTGGCGCATTTGCGCGTATGAGGCAGATTTCTGGCCAGTCACTCACTCCGACACTGGAAATGGAGAATGGTGATGTGCTTGCCGACTTTGATGTCGGGCAGCTTGAAAAGTTCCTAAGACTCCGTAACATCAGCTCCTGATGTTATCGAATCTGTTAATTGTCGCTGCGGTCGCCGTGCTGAGCGTCGCGCTCCGCACCTACAAACACCCCGTCGTTCGACGCATCGGCACAATCGGGATTTTCGCCACCTCATTTTTTGCCGGCTGGTTGATTGGCGGAAGTTTGCTGCTAGGCGTATTGTTTGCCTCCAGTTGGCTCTTGCTCCCATGGCTGGAAATCCTGACCCGGATTCGAAAACTGCGCCTTCCGATCGAGAGGACGCTCGAACCAACAGTGCCGCCAGTAAGGAGCGATTTCCCGAATCTGGGAGAACTCTCTGATGAAATCGAGGATGCCGGATTTGAGCAACTCGACGATTTCTCCTGTAGCACCGAAGCCCAGAGCCATTTCTATCGGTTTTTCTATCAGTCCCAAAGCAGCACGGAGGCAGCGGTCTGCATGGTGGAACAGGACGGGCTTTCTTTTTACTACGTGTCCGTGACGTCGCGCACGATTGGAGGGGACGTGTATGTCACGTGGAACTATCCTTTTTCTTATGGGCTTCGATTGCTTCCAACCCTGCATTTGCGACGTGTCGAGCCGGGCACTGAGTTTTCCATGATGCTTGCCGAGCACCGTCATTTTCTGGATCGGAGCTTGGTCAGCCTCGACGCAATCGAGCCGCAAACGCCGGAAAGCATGCGCACGCACATCGAGACGGATCTCCGGCGGCAGATCAACCACAACCTTGATATCGGGCTGCTCGCACGCGCGGGGGAGGATAAAATCCGGTATTCGGCACGCGGCATGCTTTTTCTATGGTTCCAGTTTTTGAGGGACCTTGTTCGTTTATCCTGACCGGTTTTCAATGTCCCCTCACCCACCAACATCCATGATCAAATTGCGAATCCCGACCCGGCCCGTGGATCAAATCATGACCGAAGAGCGAGCGGCGTCATTTTCAAAGCGAAGCATCAAGTCGCAATCGAAGCTGCACGCATTGAAGCTGGCGATCTCGATGATGGATCTGACCACGCTCGAGGGCAAAGACACGCCGGGAAAAGTTGAGCACCTTTGCCGCAAAGCCATCCGGCCAGCCAGTCCGCGCTACGAAGTTCCCTCGACTGCAGCCGTGTGCGTGTATCCGAACCTCGTGCGCTGTGCAAAAAGGTTCACTGCGGGCACAACCGTAAAAGTTGCAGCCGTGGCCACCGCATTTCCAAGTGGCCTGATGCCGCTGAGCGTGAAACTCGACGACGTGCGGGCGGCGGTGGGCTACGGCGCCGATGAGATCGACATGGTGATCGATCGCGGCGCCTTCTTGGCCGGTGAATACAATAAGGTGTTTGACGAAATCAAGGCCGTCAAACAGGCCTGTGGAGCTGCGCATTTGAAGGTCATTCTCGAAACCGGTGAGCTTGGCACGCTGGATCGTGTCCGCTATGCAAGCGACCTCGCGATGCACGCGGGTGCCGACTTCATCAAAACCAGCACGGGTAAAGTCAGCCCGGCCGCAACGATGCCAGTCACGCTCATCATGTTCGAAGCAATCCGGGATTACTTTTTTGAAACCGGAGTAAGAATCGGCATGAAACCGGCGGGCGGAATCAAAACCGCGAAAGAGGCGCTCGCGTATCTGGTCATGCTAAACGAAACGCTCGGCGCGGATTGGATGACTCCCGATCTATTTCGTTTTGGAGCCAGCACGCTGGCCAATGATGTCCTGATGCAAATCGCAAAGCTTGTCGATGGCCCCTACCAGTCTTCCGATTATTTTTCTCTTCCATGACCGCCAAAAAATCACCCGCCAAAGCCCCCGTTTTGCATCGTAATGCCGTGCCGCACGTGGGTCCCGTTCCCTTGGCATCCCGACGCCTCAAGTTAGGTGAAGGGTTCGCGTATGCTCCGGCACCGGAATCCACTCCGGTAAAATTCCAGAAGGAATACCAACTATTCATCAATGGAAAATGGTGCGCTCCGGGCGCAGGAAAATCCATGGTGACCACCAACCCGGCAACCAGCAAACCGCTTGCGAGGATCGCCGTGGCTGACAAATCCGACGTGGATCTCGCCGTGCGTGCCGCGCGGCGCGCGTATGAATCGGATTGGTCGAAGCGACCCGCACGCGAGCGTGGCAAGTATCTCTACCGCATCGCCCGACTCATCCAGGAACGCGCCCGCGAACTCGCAGTGCTTGAGACGATGGATGGCGGAAAGCCGATCAAGGAAAGCCGCGACATCGATCTGCCACTCGCAGCGGCGCACTTTTTTTACTATGCAGGATGGGCGGACAAACTCGCCTACGCCGTTCCCGGGCGATCCCCGGCAGCGCTCGGTGTGGCCGGTCAGATCATTCCGTGGAATTTCCCGCTCCTCATGGCCGCATGGAAACTGGCTCCCGCACTGGCTTGCGGCAACACGTGCGTCTTAAAGCCTGCCGAATCCTCCAGCCTCACCGCACTCCATCTCGCGCAGATTTTGCAGGAAGCGGAATTGCCCGACGGCGTCGTCAACATCGTAACCGGCGGACCCGAAGCGGGTGCCGCGCTGGTCGAGCATCCGGACGTCAATAAAATCGCATTCACAGGCTCCACAGAAGTCGGAAAACGCATTGCCAGCGCTGTCGCGGGAACCTCCAAAAGGTTGACTTTGGAACTCGGTGGAAAAGCCGCGAACATCGTGTTCGACGACGCCCCAATCACGCAAGCCGTCGAGGGCATCGTCTCCGGGATCTATTTCAACCAAGGGCATGTCTGCTGCGCCGGGTCGCGATTGCTGGTGCAGGAATCCGTGGCGGACGAAGTCATCGAACGCCTGCGGGATCGCATTCGAACGCTGCGCGTAGGTGATCCGCTAGATAAAAATACCGATGTCGGAGCTATCCACTCGACGGAACAACTGTCGCGAATCAAGGAACTCGTTGCCAGCGGCATTGCGGAGGGAGCTGTCCTACACCAGCCCGCCTGCAAACTGCCGGCAGAAGGAAACTGGTTTGCGCCTGGATTTTTTACCGGCGTCACAGCCTCCCATCGCATCGCACAAGAGGAAATTTTCGGACCGGTGCTGAGTATCCTCACATTCCGCACGCCCGAGGAGGCAATTGAACGCGCAAACAACACGGCGTTCGGGCTCAGCGCGGGGATATGGACCGACAAGGGGAGCAAAATTTTCAAGATGGCATCGAAGCTCAAAGCTGGCGTGATCTGGGCGAATACCTACAACAAATTTGATCCGACCAGCCCGTTCGGCGGCTACAAAGAAAGCGGATTCGGCCGCGAGGGTGGACTGCACGGGCTCCTGCCCTACCTCAACGTGTGATTTTTGCTCTGCCGCACATTTCGGATTTCGCCTTTTTCGCGAATTAGGCAATGTTGGTAGGAGCTATGCGTATTCTTCGATTCTCCGACCCCGGCTATTCTAAAAAAATCAAATCGCTCAACCGCCGGGCGATTCCATCACCCGAGGTGGCAGCGACAGTTCGTGAGATCCTTTCTGAAGTCGAATCCCATGGAGATCGCGCGCTATGCGAGTACACCGCGAAGTTCGGCGGCCCGAAACTGACTCCGGCCAAACTCAGCGTTTCGCAAGCGGAAGTGGAGTCCGCAGTCCGCGATCTCCCGACCCGCGTGCGGCGGGCGATCATTGCCGCGCGAACCAATGTCCGCGACTTCGCACGTCAAAGCCTCCGAGAAAGCTGGTTCACTAAAAACAAGCAAGGCGTGATCACGGGCGAACGCTTTGACCCGTTTCCCCGCGTGGGCATTTATGTTCCCGGCGGCACGGCCCCGTTGGTTTCCACCGCAGTGATGACGTGCACGATTGCCGCCACCGCAGGAGTGGCCGAAATCGTGGCGGTGACTCCGGCTGGCAAGGATGGAAAAGTCCACCCGTCGCTGCTCGCTGCCCTTGCGCTTTGCGGAGCGACTGAGATCTACCGAGTGGGAGGCGCGCAGGCCATCGCAGCACTATCCATCGGAACCAAAACCATCCGTCCCGTAACCAAGATTTTTGGTCCAGGCAACGCCTACGTTGTGGAAGCAAAACGTCAGGTTTTTGGTCGTGTCGCGGTCGATCTCCTACCTGGGCCGAGTGAGGTCCTTGTGATCGCGGACGCCAACGCCAACCCGGATTGGATCGCCGCGGACTTGCTGGCTCAATCCGAGCACGGGCACGGCAGCATCTCAGTTCTGCTCACACCATCTGCGCAACTTCTCGATGCCGTGGCCGCATCGGTCACACGCCAAGCCGCTGAATCTGCAAGGCCCGAACTCCTCGCCGAGGCATTGCAGCACGCGTCGCTGGTCCAAACAAAAGACATGGCTGAAGCGGTGCAACTCGCCAATGATTTTGCGAGCGAGCACGTGTCCGTTGCAGCCGATGATCCCGGAGTGATCGCCGGACAACTCACTACCTCGGGGTGCATTTTTCTGGGAGGCATATCGCCGGTTGCAGGCGGGGATTTTCTTGCAGGCCCAAGCCACGAACTCCCCACTGGCGGTGCCTGCAAGTCGTTTGCAGGCCTAACCGCCGACCAATTTCAGCGACGAACCAGCATCGTCCGATTTGATGAGGAATCGCTCCGGAAATCACTCCCGCATCTCAAGGTGTTCAGCGAAATCGAGGGCCTCGACGCACATGGTCGTTCGGCAAGTATCCGGTTGAGCACACCAAGAAAACGCTGAGTGCAAAAGATCATCATCGCGGCGGCATGCCTCGCAGCAGCCTCCCTCGCACCCGCTAACGCCAAGACGGAGCCGATCGCACAAGAGTTCATCATCAATGATGTCGAATTCGACGAAGTGGCGGAACGCCGTGTCGCTGAGCTCCTGAACGACCGGAAGCTGGTTTCGCTGCCCGAGTTTTTTAAATCCCTACCTGCAAACCGTCCCGCAATTTCCCTGCCCACACCAGGTGACAGCGCCCTCGATGCGCCGGAGATTGCTGACAAGCTCCTCACCTCCACGCTGGCCATTGGCACCACCTCCTATTGTAAAGACTGCGAAACATGGCACGTGTATTTATCCAGCGGGTTCGTTGTCGCCGATGATGGAGTCGCAGCCACCAGCCTGCACATTTTCCAAGATATCGAGGAGGATCTCGATCAAACTTATCCGATCGCAGTGGATGCGACCGGGCGGGTCTACCCGATCACCACGCTCCTGGCTGCGGATACCGCTGCCGACTCGTGCCTGATCCAGTTGGATGGCGCAGAGCATCTTCCGGCGCTCCCTCTGGACCCGGCAGCGCGGACGGGTGAATTGGTTTATTTGATGAGCCATCCGGATGGCCGATACTTTCGGTTCAGCGAAGGGATCATCGCACGACTCGTGGGCAGTGAGGTTGAAAAGCGAACGCTCACATTTCTGGATGTGACCGCCGAGTTTGCTCCGGGATCCAGCGGCGGTCCGCTCGTGAACCGTCATGGCGCGGTCGTCGGGCATGTTTCAACCATTGCTGCGGCTCCACTGGCAGACGATGGTTCCGATGCGGATGGTAGCGCCGTCGTCGAGAGGCTTTGCACCTCATCCTCCGCGATTGCTGCCCTTGCGGAGCCCGGCCTGAATCGCCGCGTTCCGATGAACTCGCCGACAGAATGACCCCAGCGCCGGCTTAGAAATCGAACCCTGGCTGGCTCTCGGCACCCGCTGCGAAGTCAGCGAATTTCTTGTAAAGTTCGTCCAGCTTTCCGACGTAGTATTCCACGTTTTCGTCGCGGTCATCCGGGTTCCAATCAGCGACCGGTTTTGCATGATCGTATGCTGTGACCTTTTTCTTTGTGCCGGTGATGTAGTAAGCAACCTGATCGCCCGCTTGGTAGTTCCGTCCGCTGCGGAGCGCGACCTCAAATGCAGCAGAGCGGTTGCGTGACGAGGCTTCGATCTTTTTCTGATACGCAGCAAGGCTGTCTTGTAACGCCTCCGTCTTGGCGAGTTTGGCTACATTCCACCGGCGTCCCCGCAACTCCGCAACATACCGCGCATGGAGTGCAGGTAGAGCGTCCGGGCGCTCCTCAAGCAGCAATCCGATAAGTTCCACCAAAAAGTCGCGCAGAAATGGCTCCATACCTCGCGATTTCAGGGCCGCCCCCTTCAACGTGACCTTTCCACACTCCTCGAGAAGCGCGTAGTTTTTTGCCTTGTAGCTAAACATCGCCGCAAACTTCTTGTCGAAATCGACCTCAATGCCATCCGGCAACACACCACGCATACCTGCATCCAGCAACTCGACCGACACCCCCGCTGGCGGCTGGAAATAAATTCCATCCGTGTCGATTTCGATCACTTTCGCACCTTGCGCCGTTAACCACTCGACCATTAGCCGTAGAATTTCCCGCCCCTTTGCCGTAACCGCAGCCGCTGCTTGGAAATCGGCAAAATGCCCCTGCGAGAACCCGAGATACCCGTAGAAGCTGTTGATCAGGATTTTGAAGACCGATTGCAGCGCATCAAAGCGGAGCCGGTCGGCTTCATTTTCCGCTGCCCGGACACGCGCCTTGGCTTCCAATCGATAACGCCGCAGATCGGTGAGCATGGACCGGAACACACCGAGCGCATCACCTGCGGGCAGCAACCCGAACTCAAGGATCACCGAGGGATACAGCGATGCCACATCGCAATGCCAGACATCCCGCATCACACCGGTGAAGAAGATGTCGGTGTAACCTCCCTCGAATTCCATTGCCTCGGGTAATCCGGGCAAAGCGTGGCCGCCTGCGAAATACGCCCGGAGGAAGAGCGCGTTGATTTTTGTCGCGTTTCCACGCGTGATCACGTCCTGAAAGCTATACGGGAAAATCTGGGCCTGAACAAAGTAGCTCGGCGCAAGCGTCGACGACAGCCCGCGCGTCTCGCGAACGTCCTGCAATGCGTAGGATTCAAAGCGCGCGGGGTCACTGATCCGGACTGATTGTAACTCCGCACCATCGAGAACCACACGATCCGGCTCCGTGAGACCGAAGTGCGCCGCGACGGATTTCAATCCGAACCCATCCAACTCGCGTGTTCCGACATCGTAGAGCTGGGCGAGGATGAATGTGTCGACCACGTGCCGCCCGTGAATCGAGCACCTCGGGTATTGAATCGTCTTTTCCGCGATTTGCAGCCGCGACGACCGCGAAGAAACTACTGAACCATCCCGGCCCCACTTTAACCGCAAGCGGTGCTTTTTTGCCCTGACCGTGAGAAATGGGATGTCGAACTTGAAGATGTTATGCCCTTCGATCACGTCAGGGTCGCGCTCGGCAATCAGCGCATTCAGCCGCTCGATGGCAGCCTTTTCAGACGCGGGATTTGCCAGATCGACAGCGATAAACTCCTCCCATCCGGAATTGTCACTGATCGCGATGGCCGTTAACGGATCGCGCTCCGCGCTGGAAAATGCATACCCGTCCTCGCACGCCGTTTCGATATCGACCTGCATGCGTCGAACATCCGAAAACTCCATGCCTTTGAAGAGCGTCAGCCCTGTGATGGTCAGGAATTGCTGGACGGGGTCGTTGATCGCAAACCACTCGAATTCCGCCGACTTCAACGCCGCCCGCTGGGATTGAAATGCCGACCAATCCCGAAACCGCGTCAAAAACTGCAGCTTCTCGCCGCCCGCCAAATCCACAGAATCAAGCAGCGGCACCTCCGACCAAAGCATGGGATTGAATCGCTCCCGCCGGGACACCGTGGCTCCATCCGAAAGCCGCGAAAATACAATCGCATCCGCAGTTCCATCGAATTCCACTGCCACGATGCCAACCTCAGGATTGGTTCCGAACAGCAGCGGGTTTTCGAAGACCGGGGGCATTCGCTTTACTTGCCAGAAACCGCTGCAACGATGGCATTCACCACTCCGGGAATGTCATGCACCGAGGCTTCCGCATCCACGGTGATGCCCAGTGTCATCATGGTCGCCGACGTCACCGGGCCGATGCTGACGGCCTTCATCCCATCCGGCCACGGCAAATCCAACGCGTGGAAATTCTCGGCGGTGGATGAACTTGTGAACGTGATCCAGTCCGCACCGCGCCCGCGCAGGCGGGCGATTCCGCCGGATACATCCTCGGTCTCAGGGACCGTGCGATAAGCAATCGCTTCGTCCACGATGGCACCGAGCCGGGTCAACTCGGTGGCAAGCACTTCTCTGGCACCTTCCGCGCGTGCGAGCAGGATTTTTACATTCTCGACCGACGTCTCCGCTTGGAGTGCGGTGATGATTTCTTCCGCGACATACTTCGCAGGTTGGACATCGACGGCTAATCGATACGACCTCACGCGCTCCGCCGTTGCAGGTCCGATAGCAGCGATTCGCAACCCTCCGATTTCCCGCGCATCGTTGTAGAGTTTAAAGAACATTTCGAAAAATGCATCGACTCCGTTTGGGCTCGTAAAAATAAGCCATTCGTAGGTGTGCGCATACGCGACGAATTCCCCAAACGCGCGCGCGTCTTTCGGCGGTTCGATGCGGATCGTTGGCAACTCAAACGCATCCGCGCCGAGGTCGCGCAGCGCCTCCACGAGGACACCGGCTTGATTCCGTGTGCGGGTAACTGCGATGGATTGCCCGAATAGTGGCTTCGACTCGAACCAATTCAACGCGTCCCGGCAGCTCACGACATCACCGATCACCGCCACCGCAGGTGCCTTGAATGCGACAACTTCGGCCCGTTCCGCAATGTTAGCCAGCGTTCCAATCAAGGTCTGTTGGCGTGGGGTCGTGGCCCATCGAATCAGCGCGACCGGCGTCTCAGGCCGCATCCCCTCGTCCAACAGCGACTTGGTAATCAACGCCAACCGGTCGATCCCCATGAGCATGACTTTGGTTCCTGGCGCGGAGGCGATGGCTTTGTATTCGATTGCGGTTTCCGGTTTCGTCGGGTCTTCATGACCGGTAAAAATCGTGAGTGCAGCATTGTGCGCGCGGTGCGTGACGGGAATTCCTGCGTAGGCTGGTCCCGCCAGCGCCGAGGAGACGCCAGGCACGATCTCAAATCGTAACCCTGACGCCGCAAGCGCCTCCGCCTCTTCCCCACCGCGCCCGAAGAGGAAACAATCCCCACCTTTCAAGCGAACCACTGTTTTTCCCTCCTTCGTTAACCGAACGAGAAGCGCGTTGATATCATCCTGCTTCATCGTGTGGGCACCTGCCTTTTTCCCCACGTAGATCGAGTCCGCAGCATCCGGCGCGATGCGCAAAAACCCGGGATTGCTCAAGTAGTCGTAAACAACGACATCCGCCTTGAGCAAACAGTCCCGTCCGCGAAGCGTGAGCAGTCCGGGATCGCCGGGCCCTGCGCCGACTAGATAACAAACGCCTGATTTATTCGATTTGGTCATAAAGTTGATTGATTACGTCGGACGCCGCAGCCGTCCATTCCTGCATCGGAGCGGACCCGGATGCGACGCGCGGCGGAGCACCGGGCAAATCAAACCACGCCGCCCGAATCCAGATAGCGCCGTCGTCCACGGTCGCACGGACTCCAAGCGGCATGTGACATCCACCGCCGAGCCCTGATAGCACCGCACGCTCTGCGGTGACACACACGGCCGTCGCCTGATGGTGCAACGCCGCGAGTGCATCAAGCGTTGCGGAGTCGTCGGCGCGACACTGAACCGCAACAGCACCCTGTCCCGGTGCGGGCAACATGAATTCCAATTCGGTGCGATGTAGAAGATCAAGTCCCAGCGCACAGCCCGCAACTTCCAAGCGTCGCATCCCTGCGGCGGCGAGCACTAGCGCGTCCAGCCCATCCTGATCGCGGAGTTTATTGATGCGCGTAGGGACATTGCCGCGAATCTCGACGACTTGGATGTCCGGACGCTGCCATTCGAGAAAGAATTTCCGCCGGAGGCTGCCTGTTGCCACGGTTGCGCCCTCGGGCAGGCCATCCAATCCGCCATCATGTTTCGATATCAAGATGTCGTCCGGGCTCTCTCGTTCCAAAATCGCACCGATCACCAATCCCTCCGGATTTTCAGTGGGCAGGTCTTTTAGGCTATGCACGGCAGCATCGATGCTGCGATCGATGAGAGCCCGCTCCAGCTCTTTGGTGAAAAGCCCTTTGTCCAGCGGACCCGGATTGCTCAGTGCCACATCGAGCCGCAAATCTCCGGTGGTGCGAATGATCAATTCGGCGAGCTCCAATGCTGGATGAGCCTGCGCGAGCAAGCCGGCAACCATCCGCGTTTGTGCGAGCGCCAGGTCACTGCCACGCGTTCCAATCGTGATTCTACCGCTCATTGCTGCCATGCCATCGCCGAGTTTTTCCTCATCCACCCAACAAAATCCCCGACGTGGGAATCGATGATTTTTTCGCAGTAGGCAACCTCCTGCTGGCGCACCGCCATGGACCGGCTTGCAATCTCCTGCAACGAATCGATGTCGTAAAGAAACACCCCTTCGAGCGTATTCACGTCAGGGTCGATGTCCCGTGGAACCGCCAGATCGATTAGAAATAATGGCCTTCCCCCGCGACGCCGGACCACGGGCTCCAGCTTCTCCCGGTCAAGCAAATGGTGCGGCGCGCTCGTCGAGCTAATCAGGATATCCACGTCGTCGAACTCCCGGTGCCAATGGTCAAAATGGATCGCCATACCCCCGATTTCCGCCGCCAGTTGTGCGGCACGTTCGAAGGTGCGATTGGATACAATCACCGTTTTCACTCCACGCGACACCAGGCTCCGCGCAGTGCGTTCGCTCGTCTCACCCGCCCCGAGGATCATGACACGGTGGTTATTCAAATCGCCGAAAATTTTCCCTGCGAGGTCCACGGCCACCGACCCGACCGACGTCGCGCCGCGAGTGATCTGGGTGTCGGAGCGCACGGATTTTGCAACGCGGAAGGCGGATTGAAACAACCGATTGAGCACACGCGATGTCGTGCCGAAGTCGGTGGCTGCGGCATACGCCTGCTTGACCTGGCCCAAGATTTCGGTTTCGCCGATTACCATCGAATCCAACCCACTGGCCACCCGGAAAAGGTGTCGCACGCTGGATGGCGAACTGTGATGGTAGAGCGGTGCTTCCACCCCGGAGCGCGCGCTAAGCAGTCCACGCAATCCCTCTAGCGATCGCACCGGGCAGATGCCGGCGGTGTAAAATTCCACTCGATTGCAGGTTGAGATCACCACGGCCTCCGAAAGTCCATCGATCGCCTTGATGGACCGCAGCACGTCTTGCATTTCGTGCTGCGGCACGGCAAACCGCTCCCGCACCTCGACTGGCGCCACATGATGGTTGATTCCAGCGCAGAGGATGTTCATGGGTGCGGGACCGAGAGGAACTGGATGCCGGGCAGAGTGACCAGGGCCACGACGAAGATGATTATGGAAACCACAGCGGCCCTGCTCGGTGCGAGCCAGTGCTGACGCCGTGCTAACCAAAACGCCCCATACAACAGCCAAATCACTGCCGCCCCCCAAAACTTCAAGCTGTTCACCGGCAATCCGGCGACCATCCCGCACGCGAACGCGATTGTCAGCAACGCAAACCCGGTAAACACCAACCGCCCATTCGCCATGCTGAGGTCCGTGATCGGCGGCAAATTATACAACAACTCGGACGCCTTTTTGGATTTTAGCTGTCGTTCCTGCACGAGATACATACACCCGGAAATCGCCGCGAGTCCGAACGCCCCATATGCAATCAACGAAAGCGAAGCATGCATCTCAACCCAAGGATTGGGAATCACCACCCCGGACGGCGCGTCGATCGGCGCCAAAAGCGCCGAAAGCAAAATAGTGACCACCAGCGGCGCGGTGAACGCTCCCATGAGCGAAAGCCGGTACGCCGGCCCGACCAGCAGGTAAATCAACACAATCGACCAACTCAAAAACACAAGGACCTCAAACAAATTGGTGATCGGGCACGACCCCACGATTTCACCCCGCTGAACCAAAAACACCGACTGAAACACAAACCCAACCAACATCATGCTCACGTTAAACCGGCCCGGCCGAAAGCGTCCTGCTCCCAAGGCAAACAACGTGTAGCCAAGGCTGAGCAGGAAACAAATCAGCGCTGCGACCAACCAATAACGTTCCATGAACCCGTGAAAGTAGCCCACCCCACCGACTCCCCGCAACTGCATATTGCCCGCAACTTGCTCGGACCGCAGCCATTTCACGCCATTGAATGCCGCGTAGAGGCGCCACACCCCTTGCAAACCCGACCTCTAGCAAGTAAGAACACCCGTAAGGCTCGGGTGCAGTGGGAAAAGTGATTACGCTGGTCAATGTCGCACCGCGTCCGAACCCGCATTAACCGCATGAAAGAACTTGTAGCACGGATAAAAACCTATGCGTCGTTCGAACCAAGCGCGCCAACGGCGCATCCCCATCCCAGCCACGCCAACGCCGCAGCCCATCCCAACCGCGCCAACGGCGCATCCCCATCCCAGCCTAGGGCAACGCCCTAGGAATCATCGCCCCACACAACCTGAGGGCTGAAAGCCCGCCCTATTCGTATCCCCATGCCGCAATCACTCTCATTTCTCCTCATCCACGTCGTCTTCAGCACCAAGGACCGCAATCCCATTCTCGATGCCACCATTCGTCCTTCGCTCCACGCCTATCTCGCAACTGTGGCCCGAAACGCCGATTGTGAATGCTTCCGCGTGGGCGGTGTCGCGGATCATGTGCATCTCGCCGTCCGTCTTGCTCGCACCGTCACGACCGCGAAACTTGTAGAGGAATTGAAAACCTCATCCTCGAAATGGCTGAAAACCCAATCCACCGGATTGGCGGGCTTTGCATGGCAACGGGGATACGGAGCATTTTCCGTCGGTCCAGCGGATTTGGATGCCTTGAGGCATTACATCGACACACAGGAAGAGCATCACAGCACGAGATCGTTTCAAGAAGAATACCGCGCTTTTCTTACAAAATACGAAATCGAATTCGATGAAGGCTATGTGTGGGATTGACACATGGGGCGGGCTTTCAGTTTCCTAGGGCGTTGCCCTAGGCTGGGATGGTTAGGGCCGTTGGCCCAAACATTTTGGCCCTTCGGGCTAGGTTTGCGATTGCGAGATGAGGCGGGCCTTTAGCTCTCTGTTTTTTTCGGTCACGTTTTCTGGGTCAGCATTAGTGCTTTGAGCGGCTTCGTTGATTCCGGTGTGCTTGCAATTTGGTCACGTTTGAGGTGCATTTTTCCGATCCCGTCACGAGTTCGTAACATTGGCACGCGGGTTGCAGCATTGCGCGACGAGCTGCAACCGATTACAACACTCCCACCCACGATGATTTCTATTTCCATTGACAACTTAGTCAAAAAATTCGGCGACAATGTCGCGCTCAACGGCCTGACTTTTCGCATTGAGCCGGGCGAGTTGTTTTTTCTGCTTGGACCTAGTGGTTGCGGCAAAACTACACTGTTGAGGAACATCGCTGGGTTTTACATTCCGGAGAGCGGACGCATCTTGTTTGATCAGGATGATGTGACGCGCCTGCCACCGCACCAGCGGAACACGGGCATGATGTTTCAGAGTTATGCGCTGTGGCCGCACATGACCGTTGCCCAGAATGTGGCGTTTGGATTGGTCGAACGCAAAGTATCGAAGCCGGAGATCGAGCGCCGCGTCGGGGAGGCGCTGGAGTCGGTGCGGATGCAATCGTATGCGTCGCGCAAAATCGCACAGCTATCGGGCGGACAGCAACAGCGTGTGGCGCTGGCACGCGCCCTCGTAATTCGGCCTCGTTGCCTGCTGCTCGATGAACCGCTTTCGAATTTGGACGCAAAACTGCGTCTCGAAATGCGCACCGAAATCCGTCGCGTCTGCAAGGAGTTTGGGCTGACGGCGATTTACGTGACGCACGATCAAAAAGAAGCGCTGTCGATCTCGGACCGCATGGCCATCCTTGAAAGCGGTCACATCGCACAGATCGGTGATCCGGAATCTGTTTACCGGCGTCCCCTCACCCGCGTCGTCGCGGACTTTATCGGCGAAACGAATTTCATCCCCGGCACCGTGTCAGGCCCGACTGCCGATGGCGCAGCGGTGGAAACTCCGATCGGTGTGTTCGAAGGCGTGATCACTGAGAAAGACTGGGCACCAAAGGCGGGCGAGGCGGTGACGCTGTCGATTCGGCCCGAAGCGTGGAAACTGGAAACGGCTGCCGTCAGCAAGAATTGCGCAGCAGGACGGATCGGCGAGTCAATTTATCTCGGTGAGGTCGCGCAGTATCAATTTCAGTCGGGCGATCAGGCGCTCAAGATTTTTGAATTGAATCCACATCCGTCGCAGCGGCGGGTGGATGTGCCGCTCTTCGCAACCACGAAACCCGATGACGTTGTGATTCTTCGTCGCTGAACATGCTTGCGCGCATTCTGATCATTACTGGATTGCTGGTTGCCATCGTTGGGCTGCCTTTTTTGCTGCGGCCCGAAGAGGACACGCTCGCGGCAGCAGACGACACGCTCATCATCGTCAGCCCGCATAACGAGGCGATCCGGTATGAGTTCACACACGCGTTTTCGAAGTTCTACCAGGAGCGCACGGGACGATCCGTCCGCATCGACTGGCGCGTGGTCGGAGGAACTAGCGAAATCGCGCGCTACTTGGCCTCGGAATACTACACCGTCTTCGAGCGGGAATGGCGGCGCGCGGGGCACCCATGGAGCGATGCGGTGGCTGCTGGATTTTCAAACCCACGGGTGACACTGCCTGAGAATCCATCCGACGACGACGAAGCGCAAAGCGCACGGCGGATGTTCCTCGAATCCGACTTTGGGATCGGAGTGGACTTATTTTTTGGAGGCGGCGCGTATGATTTTGTTCAGCAGGCGGATGCTGGCCGATTGGTGGATTCAGGAATCACAACGATCCGTCCGGAGTGGTTCACCGATGAAAGCATCCCGGCAGAAGTTTCTGGCGAGCCGTATTACGATGCCGCAGGGCGCTGGATCGGCACGTGTCTTTCGTCCTTCGGGATTGCGTATAACACGGATTCCTTGAAACGGCTGGGAGTGGATTCAATTCCGGCGGCGTGGACCGACCTCACGAATCCTTTGTTTTTTAAGCAAGTGGCACTGGCAGACCCGACCAAGAGCGGGTCTGCGGCCAAGGCGTTTGAAATGGTGATTCAGCAGCAAATGCAAATCGCCCAAAAGGCCGCCCTTGCGCAGGGAAAATCTGAGGAGGAAGCACTGGCGATCGCGAAGGCTGACGGATGGTTGGCAGGGCTTCGGATCATTCAGGGAGCATCGGCAAACGCGCGCTATTTTACGGATGCGGCAGGCAAGGTCCCCATGGATGTCTCGCTGGGGGATGCAGCCATCGGGATGTGCATCGATTTTTTTGGACGTTTTCAAAGTGAAGCGGTGCAGATCGGCGACAGCCCATCCCGGCTGCAATACTTCACGCCTGTGGGTGGTTCCTCAGTGGGTGTGGACCCGATCGGATTGCTCCGCGGCGCACCAAGCCCGGAGGTCGCGAAGCTATTCATCGAATTTGTTTTGTCGCTAGACGGGCAGAAGCTATGGAATTTTGAGGTCGGCACCCCCGGCGGACCAGTGAAATACGCCCTGCGCCGGCTGCCAGTGCGAAAAGAACTCTACTCGCCGGAATACCGGGCCTTCCGCTCCGACCCCGACGTGGAACCCTACGAAGACGCAAAGTATTTTACCTATCACGAAGCCTGGACCACCCCCTTGTTCGGGCCATTGCGCTTTATCATTCGGGTGATGTGCCTCGACACACACGATGAGCAAATGGAGGCATGGAAGGCACTCATCGACGCCGGATTTCCGCCCGAAGCGACCGCACGGTTTTACGACCTCGATGCCGTTGGGTTCGATGTCGCGATGGAAAAACTCCGCCCGGTCCTACGCTCGGCGCGCCGCATTGACGAGGTTCAGCTCGCTAAGGAACTAGGCGACCATTTCCGCAATCAGTATCGCGAGACCGCCGAACTCGCCCGGCAAAACAAATAGGATCCCCACACCATGTCCAAACCGCTTTCGATTTTTGTTTTTGCGCTGACCGCGGTGTTTTTCGCGTGTTTCTTCCTGCTGCCGATCGTGGAGACGCTCAGCGGTGCATTCCACGAACCCGGCAAGGGGTTCACGCTGGCGTATATCGTCGAAGTATTTCGCAATCCGATTTACCTCGAAGGCCTCTGGAACTCGCTCCTCATGGGTGTGTTCAGCACACTCCTGGCCATCGGCATTGCATTGCCACTCGCGTTTCTCGCGGATCGATTTTTGTTCCCCGCCAAAACGATTTTGTCAGCGCTCATTCTCATCCCGATGATCCTGCCCCCGTTTGTGGGTGCGATTGGGGTGAAACAAATCCTGGGTCAAATGGGTGCCCTCAATGCGCTCCTGCAGTCGATAGGATTGATGGACCCCGCGCACCCGATCGATTGGCTCGGCCAGAGCCGGCTCTGGGGCGTCGTGATCATGAACGCGCTGCATTTGTATCCGATTCTCTATTTGAATCTGGTGGCGGCGCTGGCCAACGTGGACCCTGCGATGGAGGAAGCCGCTGAAAACCTCGGCTGCACGGGATTCCGGAAGTTCCGGAAAATCACGCTTCCGTTGATCATGCCCGGCCTGTTTGCGGGCGGCACGATTGTGTTCATCTGGGCGTTCACCGAGCTTGGCGTTCCGCTCATGTTCGAGTTCAACCGGGTGACATCGGTTCAGATTTTTCACGGCATCAAGGACATTGGGGGCAACCCGTTTCCGTTTGCGTTGGTGGCGGTGATGCTGCTCTCAACCGTGATTCTTTACGCCGCGAGCAAATATTTCTTTGGTCGCGACAACCATGCCATGATGCCGAAAGCGACGAGCCTTGGCGGGCCGAGGAAGTTGTCTCCCCTGCCCGCGATCCTATGCACGCTTGCGTTCACGGTGGTCACGTTGATCGCCGTGCTGCCACACATCGGGGTGATCTTGGTCGCGTTCTCGTCGGACTGGTATGACCGCATCCTTCCGACCGGATGGACGCTGGCGCATTTTGAATCTGCTCTCGGTCACAACCTGACTCTGCCATCGATCCAGAACAGCCTGAAATACGCATCCCTAGCGACGCTGATCGACGTCGTTCTTGGAATTGCGATTGCGTATGTTGTCGTGCGGACAAAGTTGCCCGGACGTCAAATCCTCGATGCGATGTCGATGCTCCCGCTCGCCGTGCCCGGGCTGGTGCTCGCATTCGGATACCTCGCCATGACACAGGAAGGAAAGCTTTTTGGATTCATGGATCCGAAGGTCGATCCGTTGTTGATTTTAGTGATTGCCTACAGCGTGCGCCGGCTTCCCTACGTCGTTAGGTCAGCAGCCGCCGGGTTCCAACAGACGAGTGAAACGCTCGAGGAAGCCGCACATAACCTGGGCTGCCCACCACTGCGCACATTGCGGAAGATTACGATCCCACTAATCGCTGCCAACCTGACCGCCGGTGCGATGCTGGCATTTTCCTTTGCCATGCTGGAGGTGTCCGACTCCCTCATCCTTGCTCAAAAACAGGAGGACTTCCCGATTACCAAGGCGATTTACGAGCTGTATCAACTCCTAGGAGAAGGCCGGTTTGTAGCCAGCGCGCTAGGGGTGTGGGCCATGGTTTTCCTTGGCGTCACAATCCTCGGAGCCAGCCTGATTCTTGGCAAAAAACTTGGAGCGATCTTCCGGGTGTAGTGATTCGGCAATTCGCGCTGAGTTCGCAAAGTTGAAGGTTCGTGAACGAACACGGAATGGCGAAATCGATCGTGCAAAATGCTCTTCTCTGTGGTTTGTCCAATTGCAAATTGATTGTAACTTCTGGGACTGGGACTGAGCCCTTCTGGCTGCCGCATCTCACATCCCGGACAACCGGGAGGTCACGGCGTGAACGCTCTCGTCGATAGTCCATTCCAAGCCGCACTCCCCGGCGAGTTGCGTGTAGGGGAGCCGCCAGGAATCAGGCGGGTCGGGAAATGCGATCGGGACAGCTTGAGTGCCCCGCTGCTCAAACACTATCTGTATCGCCTCCTTCAACTTCAGGCCTTCCATCGTCGCCATCTTCACAAGCAGCGCCATGTCCACCAAATCCTTGACCCGGCTGTTCGGCCTTTCTCGTTGGCGTGTGTAGGCATGAAGTTTCTCGGCGAACTGTTGCTCCTGTGAAATGGCAATGCATGGCACGAGCGCGATACCTGCAAATTCCAGCCAATCCCGCCCCCGGATAATTTCTGTGGGACGGAGAATGGCATCACCGACTCCGACATCGAGATGAAATTTTGTAAAGACCCTCCCGGCCAGCGATGCGATGACAGGGTATCGTGAGCCTCCTTCCGGCGCGCCATCCAAGTCCATTTGGGGAAGACCTACGGCAAACGAAAAATAGTCGCCCATGTCGGTCTCCGCCCTGTCTTGAAGACGTTGCAGAACAGCGCCTTTCCCCCCAACTCCAGCGGGGAGCGACAGGTCAATATCCTTCGTCGCGCGAGCGGATCGCAGCCGGAGTTCCATGGCGTAACCTCCCTTGAGCAGCCAGGGTGCGTTGGGCTCCGTAAACAACCGTGCCAGCAGACGGTCAAACGAAACCTGACGTCGCACACGTTGGAGATCAATCCCCTCAGCCCGTGCAAGCGATTTCAACCGGGCCTCCAATGCGATCCGGAATGCGGCGGCGGTGGCATAGGGATGTGGCTTCTTCATTGGTTGCCGGTTCTCTTGCTCCGAAGCCAATCGGGCAACTTGCCGTTTTCCCTTGCCGTGATCAGTCCTCGGCTTTTCGCCTCATTGACCGCTTGTTTCAGAAGGTCCGGAGACACCCCTCCGGCGGAAACCAGATCGAGAATCGTCCTGAGGGGACGAGTGACCCGAAAGCCTTCCCTCTCTTCGACATCTGTCGAAGCAAGGTCGGCATGATGCAGAACGAGAATTGCTGGAATCTCCGCTCCACGGCGGAACGCTTTCGGCACCGTAATGTGCAGTTTGGCAGGCATGTTGTCCGACAGGTCAAAAATCCGGAGTGCCGTCTCGTGGGAATAGATCCCCTGAGGCTCATCATCCCGTCCCCGCGACCAAAGCGACCACAGGATGAGATCAGAATCCGGCGCATGCGGATACTGTGTGAGCCGATAGATGCCTCGATGTTCCCGTTGCCATTTTCCAGAGCGGACATGATACGTGTGATTGGTCCGGTCAAATCCAACCGCCTCCGCCTGCTTGGCGGTAAAATAGCCCCCCTGCGATTCCGCAATCGCAAAAAGACCGCGCTGACTTTCTTGGAATGACCGTTTCAACGGACCGAGTGATATCCGTTCTCACATCACCGGTCAACACAGACATCGTATTATTTACGATATTTATGTTTCTCCAGATGGCGGTCCAATTGCCAATCAAAAATCAACAACCGGCAAATATGTCAATATGAATGACCGACCCCTTGAACGGAGCCAGCCTGATCCTTGGCAAAAAACTTGGAGCGATCTTCCGGGTGTAATGGTTCGACGATTCGCTGCAAGATCGGCGAAAGCGTCCGAGGCAAGGCGTATGATTGAAGCACACCTCGCCGCAAACGGATTGACGCAGCAGGACCTGCAAGCACTACCGAAAGGAGCTTGCATCAAAGTGGGTATTGCCCGCAAGTTTCGAAATGAAACGACCTTGACGCTCAAAGAAACCGCGTCCCTTTTGCATGCTGGAAACTGGAGATTACTGCCAAACGTACCATCGGCAAATGTGTCAATAGGAGTGACCGACCCCTTGACCAAACAAACCTTAAATAATCTCTGGCTTTCGATGTGTTTCGGTGGTGGGTTTGTTGCTGGAAAATTCCGTTTATGAAAATACTTTGGATGGTCGCTCTTACAATTTTGTTTCTCTCGCCAATCACAACTAAATCGGCGGATTTCGAGGAAACTTTCAAGAAAGCAAATTCAGGAGACGTTGAGTCGCAGCGCCAGCTGGGGTCGATGTATTATCGCGGGGATGGTGCCGAACAGGATTTCGCCCAAGCGCTGAGCTGGTATCGCAAAGCCGCAGATCAAGGAAACGCTTCTGCGCAGTATAAGTTGGGGTTGATGTATGATCTTGGGGAGGGTGCCGAAAAGGATGTTGCCCAAGCGTTGATCTGGTTCCGCAAAGCCGCAGATCAAGGAAACGTCGATGCGCAGAGTAGTTTAGGGGCGATGTATTCCTTAGGGATTAGCGTTGAAAAAGATTTCATCCAAGCGCTGAACTGGTATCGCAAAGCCGCAGATCAAGGGAGCGTCAATGCGCAGTATCTGTTGGGGTTGATGTATTATCGTGGAGAGGGTACCGAAAAGGGTTTAGCCCAAGCATTGTTCTGGCTCCGCAAAGTCGCAGATCAAGGAAACGTCGATGCGCAGTTTAAGTTGGGGATAATGTATCATAATGGGGAGGGTGTCGAAAAGGATTTCGCCCAAGCTCTGATCTGGTATCGCAAAGCCGCAGATCAAGGGAACGTCAATGCGCAGCGTATGTTGGGGACGATGTATAACTTCGGGAAGGACGTCGAAAAAGATTTCGCCCAAGCGCTGCACTGGTACCGCAAAGCTGCAGATCAAGGAGACGTCTTTGCGCAGTCCGATTTGGGGAGCATGTATTACTTCTGGAAGGGTGCCGAAAAGGATTTCGCCCAAGCTCTGATCTGGTATCGCAAAGCCGCAGATCAAGGATACTCTCCTGCGCAGTACACGTTGGGGACAATGTATTATAATGGGAAGGGCGCCGAAAAGGATTTCGCCCAAGCGTTGATCTGGTTCCGCAAAGCCGCAGATCAAGGAGACGCTCCTGCGCAGTCTCTGTTGGGGGCTATGTATTTTCGTGGGGAGGGTGCCGAAAAGGATTTCGCCCAAGCGCTGAACTGGCTCCGCAAAGCCGCAGATCAAGGAGACGTCGATGCGCAGTCTCTGTTGGGGGCTATGTATTATCGTGGGGACGGTGCCGAAAAGGATTTCGCCCAAGCGCTGAACTGGCTCCGCAAAGCCGCAGATCGAGGAAACGCTTCTGCACAGCATCTGTTGGGGTTGATGTATTATCGTGGGGAGGGTGTCGAAAAGGATTTCACCCAAGCTCTGAACTGGCTCCGCAAAGCCGCAGATCGAGGAAACGCTCCTGCACAGCATCTGTTGGGGGTGATGTATTATCGTCGGGAGGGTGTCGAAAAGGATTTCGCCCAAGCGCTGAGCTGGTTCCGCAAAGCCGCAGATCAAGGAAACGCCGATGCGCAGCATACGTTGGGGAAAATGTATTACTTCGGGAAGGGCGTCGAAAGAGATTTCGCCCAAGCGTTGAACTGGCTCCGCAAAGCCGCAGATCGAGGAAACGTCGATGCGCAGTATCTGTCGGGGTTGATGTATTATCGTGGAGAGGGTATTGAAAAAGATTTCGCCCAAGCTCTGATCTGGCTCCGCAAAGCCGCAGATCGAGAAAACGTCGATGCGCAGTCTCTGTTGGGGGCGATGTATTATCGTGGGGAGGGTGCCGAAAAGGATTTCGCCCAAGCGTTGATCTGGTTCCGCAAAGCCGCAGATCAAGGAAACGTCGATGCTCAGCATACGTTGGGGAAAATGTATTATCAAGGGCAGGGTGTCGAAAAGGATCTCGCCCAAGCGCTGAACTGGCTCCGCAAAGCCGCAGATCAAGGAAACTCTTCTGCGCAGACTATATTAGGGGCGATGTATTACCTTGGGGAGGGTGTCAAAAAGGATTTCGCCCAAGCGCTAAACTGGCTCCGCAAAGCCACAGATCAAGGAGACGCTCATGCGCAGCATCTGCTAGGAATGATGTATTACTTCGGCCGAGGAGTTATTAAGGATGAATTGGAAGCACTGGCTAGGATGTATATCGCAGATGCAAATGGCACCAGTGCAACAGATATGATATCTCACCTAGAATCGGCTCACGGCAACGCTTTTGCGCTACGCGCACAGGAACGTGCAAAAAAAATAAACGACGAGATACAACAAAAAAAGCTGACCACCAAATCGGAAGTGAGTCGAGCCCCCCACCCTAGCAAGCCGATGCTTAAGGCAACGGGTACGGGTACGATCATCACCACAGACGGCCTGATCCTGACTGCGGCCCATGTAATCGAAGGTGCAGCTTCGATTGAAGTGAGAACGCAGAATGGTGACTTGGCAGCAAACATTCTTTCTGTCGACAGAAGCAACGATGTGGCACTTTTAAAAGTGGCCGCAAGAGGAGCAGCCGCTCCGATCAGAACTTCGAAAGCCGTCACTCTGGGCCAAAAGGTATTTACTTTGGGCTTTCCCAATCCCGAATTGCAGGGAGGTAGTTTGAAAATGACGGAAGGATCGATTTCGAGTCTCAGGGGTATTCAGGATGATCCACGCCAGTGGCAAATTTCTGTCCCGATTCAACCTGGTAACTCCGGGGGGCCGTTATTTGATGATCTCGGCAATCTGATGGGGGTCGTGGTGTCGAAACTGGATGCTATCAAAACAGCTCAAATTACCGGCGACCTCCCTCAAAATGTAAATTATGCCGTCAAGAGCGCGTATTTCTTGCCGATGCTCGAACCTTACGAGTCCGAACTGTTGCCCGAGAGGAAACCTGATGCGTTGTCCCACGCAGGTGGCATCGTTGAACAGGTGCAGGATTCCGTCGTGTTGATTTTGGTGTATTGAAACTTGCCAAGAGAAACTTGTGGAAAAGGCCGAAATCAACCGCTGATATTTGCAGGAATCGAGGCTGGGGCCAAAATGCCAACAGCTCGAGGATCTGCAAACCTTCGCAATGCATTTAGTGCCATTGGGAGGATTTACTCAAGGGATGACCCACCCGGTAGTTACGGCAATGCTTCGGGAGGCCGGACAGGTCCGTTCGATTGCTGCCTTATGAAACTGAATCAAATGTCTTCGGCAACGAGCGGCACACTGATTACATTGGATGTGAGGAAAATCCGCTATTGAACGAACAACCACGTCTCGGGCCGACTGCGGGCAAAAGCGATCACATTGCGGATTTCCTCGATCTTCACAACCTTCGCCATACCACGCCGCTCGCGCTTCGTATCCCTATCCTCGACCAAAATGCCGGCAAGGGCCGTAGCGCAGGCAGGAAAGCCTTCCCCTGCTCCACGTGTCATGTGCCATACGCCGCCCCCAGACATACCGTGTAGGTCGAACAACTCGGGGATAGGTTGGTCGGTGATCCCATCCCGGAAATCGTTCCGCTTATTCATCTCCAGTGCGAAGTGCCGGGCAGGATCGCCACCAATCTCCAGGACACGTTCGTGGTCCTCCATGTAGGCCTCGATGTGGTAAACGCCACACGTCGGATCATACCGCCGCTTTCTGCGGTTGTAGTAGTTCTTGTTGGCCGGGAAGCCAGAGACGATGCACACGTCTGTCACTATTGGAGGATCGTTCGCGTCTAGGTCGAAGAAGGACATTTCTTCCTTTTCGATGAACTGCCGATAGGAGGCTGGAACCGATAAAAGGGCAAGGTCGAGTCCTTCTTGATAGTGCCCATCAGCCTGCTTCCGGGCAAAGATCGAACTCGGCTGTGATTTGCACCCCTTGATTTCCTGCTTCACCACGGCAATTCCCACTTCGTTCGGAAGCTCGTCCATTACGTGAGCAGCAGTGGCGATGTAGTCCTTCCCGAGGATGCGTAGGAGCACGCCCGACCCAACAAAGATATGGTGCGGTCCACTACATTCGAGGATGGCGACAGTGTGGAAGAACGGATTGATGAAAGGGAAATTGGGGGCAGTCATGAATTGCGGCAAGATAAGGTCAAGGAGTCGATCATTCAAATTCACACACATTAGGCAGCAAGTCGGGTTTTCAGGGCTCTCGACTTCTCTGGTGGGGATGCTTGGGGGCAGGCAGCATTTTCTTGCACACCACGAGGGTGAATAGGCTGTGAGCGGGGTGAAAATCACACTTCATGGAACCACAATTTTCAGCCCGCGCGGCTTCAGTCGTTCAAAGTCCTTCGCATTGAAGGTGGCTAACTGTTTGCAGTCCGCCTGTTCTGCGCATCCGAGGTGCAGGGCATCATAGACCACCCCACTGCGTAGTCCCAGGTCAGCCACCCGGTTCAAGCCCTGCCGATATTCGCTGACTTTCAGGTTGATCACGGTCAGCCTCTCCATGACATTGGTTTCAATCAGTATCCGTGCCTCCTGTGGCTGCACCCGCCGGACTAGGGGGAGTGCCGTCAACGTGGCGTAGCACTCCGCGAGCACATGCGTCGAAGAAACGCATTCCCATTCATCCTCCAGTGCCTTTGAAAAATACGAAAACGCCCGTTCGTGTTGCGTCAGTTGATCCACCATTGCTGCCACCAGCACCGAGGTATCGAAGAAAGTCTTCATGCATGCTCGCCGTTTGCCAAGGCCGTCTGCTCGCGCCCGGTGCGGATGAACTCCGCCACGTCCAAATCCGACTTCTGGCTACCGTGATGAACCAAGAGTCCTTGCCGGGGCACCAAACGCGGCTCTGAATCCGCAACTTTCAGCAAAATTCCACCGGCTTCCGCAGAAATCTGCAACTCGCTCCCCGCGACCAAATTCAATTCCTCCCGAATCGCCTTCGGGATCACCAATCGACCTGCTCCATCAATGGTAATTGACATAGTGAAATGGTAATTCAGCCAACAGTTTCGTCAAGTTCGCACCATTCACGAATGTCCACCCGCCCGGAGCTTTCGAGCCCGGCTTACTCTTTCTCCACTGAGTTGCCAGCGTTGGCCGCGATGCCGTTCACTGCTCCGCGATCCGGTGATGGCGAGAATTTGATTTATTCCGCGCACAATTTCGCGCACACCACAGGGGTCCATGGTTTGTATTTTGAATGAAAGTCTGTGACCTGACCCAGTTTTACTCACCCGTCAGCGGGGGTGTCAGGAGGTATCTGGAGCAGAAAGCTGCCTATATCCGTCGTGCCGGAGCCGGGGACCAGCATGTGTTGATCGTGCCCGGTGAGAGGGACGGGGTGAGCGGCGATGACATCGCAAAAGTTTATACGATCCAATCCCCGCAGGTCTCCCGCACGTCGCGCTACCGGGCGCTGCTCAACCTGAATCGCATCGAAGAAATCCTCGAACGCGAAAAGCCCGGCATCATCGAATCCGGCGACCCGTATCAGGTTGCATGGAAAGCCGTGACATCCGGCCGATTGCTGGGAATCCCGGCGGTAGGGTTTTATCATTCGCATTTCCCGGAGGCATACCTTCGCTCGGTGGCGAAGTATTTTGGCAAGCTCTCAGTGCAAATGGCCGAGGAAATCTCGGAGCGCTACGTTTCCGCGCTCTACAACCGGTTTGAGCGCACGCTGGTGCCAAGCCCCGCATTGGCCAATGTGCTTCGGAATTGGCGGGTCGATAACATCGAAGTCACCGACCTCGGAGTGGACACCACGATCTTCTGCCCGAACGATGATTCCGGCCACGATGTGCGGGCGGAGCTGGGCATTCCGGCAAACGCGATCTTATTGCTCTACGTCGGCCGGCTGGCGTCCGAAAAAAACGTGCGCACGTTGTTCGATGCATTTGAATTGGCACATCAACGCGAGCCGGGGCGGTTTCATTTGTTGGCGGTCGGTGATGGAACGCGCCGCGCGGATCTGGAGCGTGTGCAGCAGTCCACGGGTGCGGTGACGTGGGAGCAGTATTGTTCGGACGCCGTTCAACTTGCCCGGTTTTATCGTGCGGCGGATTTATTTGTTCACCCCGGAGTGCTTGAAACATTTGGGCTGGTCACGCTTGAGGCGCAAGCCTGCGGCACCCCGGTCGTTGGGATTCGTGGCAGCTACATGGACCGTATTATTTTTACGAATCAAATGATGTGGGCCAACGAAAACACCCCGGATGCGCTCGCCGCTGCCATTTGCTCGCTGTCGCGCTGCGATCTCGTCCAAGAAGGTCTGCGTGCGAGTGAGACGGTCCGAAAAACCTACGGATGGGACGCCGTCTTCGACCGCCTCTTTGGGATTTACCGAACGGTGATTGCCGAATACAACCCATAAGCGTGATCCAATTCGGCGATGTAACTATCCGGCCTTACCAAGCCTGCGACCGGGATGCCGTGCGCAATTTGTGTTGTGACACGGGATTTCTCGGGCAACCGATCGATCCGGTTTTTGAAGATCGCGAGATTTTTGCGGATTACCTCACCGAGTATTATACCGACATCGAACCGGAATCGTCGTTTGTCGTCCTGCATGACGGTGCCGTGAAGGGCTACCTGCTCGGTTCGCGGCGGCCTACGCGGCAGCAAATCCACAGCTTTTTTATGAACATCCGCCTCTTTCTCAAGGGGATGAGCCGATACCGCAGCTACCGCAAGGAATCGCGCGACTTCATCGGCTGGATCCTGCGCAACTCGTGGCGCGAAGTCCCGGCTGCGCCACGGCGCACCGCGCACTTCCATTTTAATTTGTTGCCGGAAGTCCAGAGCGTGGGCGGGACGCGTGCGTTGTTGGGCGCATATTTCGATTATCTGCGAGCGGCCGGCGAAAAGGCAGTTTATGGGCAAGTTGTGACCTACGAGGGACGGCGGGGATCACGATTGTTCGAGCGCTATGGGTTTCAGATTCTCGAACGCCGCGAAATCACGAAGTATCGCCGTATTCACCCCGAGCCGGTCTTTTTGACCACCGTGCTTAAACAACTCGATGGCGAGGAAAAGTCGGGCTTCCGCAACGTGACCTGATGCATTCACATTCCGTCCGATAACCCCGTGCGCCTTCTTGCCGCAATCTTCATTTTCTTGTCGGCACCATTCGCCTTCGCTGCGGAGGAATGGGAGACACTCGCAAATTGCAAGCTTTCCAAGGTCGACTACATGGACGGCGACAGCTTTCACGTGGAGTGCGGCGGGAAAAACTACCACTTCCGGCTCTATTTCGTGGACTGTCCCGAAACCGACACCCGCTACCCCGACCGCTTACGCGAGCAAGCGGAACATTTTGGACTGACACAAGAGCAAAGCCTCGCCGTGGGCCTGAAAGCCAAAGAATTCACCATGCGAATGCTCCGTCGCCCGTTCACCGTGCTGACCCGTTGGTATGATGCCAGAGGAGCAAGTGCTCAGCAGAGGTTTTACGCGATCGTGTTATGTGATGGTAAAAACCTCGCCGAGGAGCTCGTTGCTGCGGGGTTTGCTCGCGCCTACGGCATGAGGGCGAATTTCCCCGATAACACGCGAAGCAAAGACTTTGTTGCTGGCCTGACCCGACTTGAAAGCCGCGCAATGCGCGCCCGCCTCGGAGCTTGGTCAAAATCAGATATCGAAACGAAGGTTGCTTCGTCCGAACCGGGTGATGATCCCCTGCTGACCTCTCAGGCGGTTCAGACAGAGCAGATCGTCGAGGGCACCCCAAGAAGCGAAACTAAAGACGTCATCGAAAACAATAACGAGGCATTTCTTGAGTCGTTTATCGCGCAAAACCAATCCGCGCTCCCCTCAGTGGCACCAAATAAGCCAGCCGAGCAAATTGCCCTCCCAGTCTCGACATCCAAGTCGCTAATCAACATCAACGCTGCCACGCCGGCGGAACTCGATCAGCTACCTAAAATTGGTCCTGCGTTGGCCGAGCGGATTATCGAAGGCCGTCCCTATTCGAACATTGATGATGTGCGGCAGGTGAAAGGAATCGGCGATAAGATTTTCAACGAGATTGCCCCGCTTATCGCGACGGAGTAGTCGGCGGAAAGTTCAGGTCCGCCTTGATGCAGTCGAGGGTCATCGTGGCCCGGAGGGCGGCGGCCACGTTGTGAACTCGGAAGATTGCCGCCCCGCGAAGCGCACCCGACACCAAACACGCGATTGTCCCGGCATCACGCTCCCTCGCATCAGAGATCTTTAGCACGTCACCAATCACCGTCTTGCGCGACACGGGCATTAACACCGGGTGCCGCATTCCTGCGATGGTCGCCAACTCGCGCATCACGCGTAAATTATCATTCCGCTGTTTTGCAAAATCGATTCCCGGATCGAGGATGATCGAATTCGCATCCAGACCCGCGTCTATTGCAATTCGGATGCGATCTTCGAAGAACGTTTGCATTTCGGCAACGACGTCACGGTATCCCACGTGGGTGTGAGCGACCTTTGGAGCTCCCACGGTGTGCATGATAAGCAATGCCGCGCCGTGCTCCGACGCGGTGATCGCGTTCTCCGGCGTGGGAAGCCCGCCCATATCGTTTAAGATATCACCGGCCACGGACAAAGCGCCCATTGCAACCTGCGGGCGCCATGTATTGATCGACAACAGCGGAGGAAACACCTGGTCCGCAGTTGCAGGCGTCGCTCGCGAAACCGCCTCCTGAAAACCCTCCAGAAACGGCCGCAACCGGTTCACTTCTTCGCTTTCAGAAATCGCCTCGCGATTGGTCCGCGCACTTTCGGCACCCACGTCGATAACATCTGCCCCCTCACCCACCATCTCCGCTGCTCGCTCCAGAGCCCAGCGAGAGTCGACCTTGCCATCACCGGAAAACGAGTCGTCGTTGATGTTCAAGATCCCCATGATCAACGGACGCCGGGGGAACTGGATGGTGCGTGCTCGGGTTTTAAGGATCATTGGTGTGTGGATTCATGCTTGTTTCAGCGGAGTATCTCTTTCACTCTCAGGCTCAGCTTTTGCATATGAAATTCATCGAGTCGGTTTACGAAAAACTCAAGCGCCATCCGAAACGCATCGTTTTTCCCGAGGGTGACGATCCACGGGTGCTGCGAGCCGCCCAGCAATTCTACGAAAACAACCTCGGCGTTCCTGTCCTGCTTGGAAATCGGGAGGTCATCGAGCGCGTGGCCATGGCGGAGAAGGTTTCTCTGGATCACGTGGCCATCATTAATCCGGAAACATCATCCGACCTCCCCATATTTTGTGAGCGCCTCGAGCGCCTTGATCGCTACAAAAAAATGGGCATCAAAGACTCGCGGGCAATCATGGTGAATCGCAACTACTTCGCATCGATGATGCTTCAGAACGCATTGGTTGACGGACTGGTAGGCGGTGTCAGCTCGTACAGCGGCTCTTTGTTGCGACCGCTCATTCAGCTCGTCAAGCGGCTTCCCCACGCGGATCTTGTGGCAGGGGCCATGATCGTTGCCCTTCCGGATTCTAAGTTCGGGGACGACGGCGTTTTGTTTTTCAGCGACTGCGGCGTGGTGCCCGAGCCCACGATGCAGCAGCTTGCATCGATTGGGGTTCAGACCGGTATGCTTGCGAGGCAGGTATTCGGACAAAAACCACGGGTTGCGATGTTGAGTTTTTCAACCAAGCGCAGTGCGGTAACTCCATCGACCGAAAAAATGGCGTCGGCCGCAAGTCTCGCCCGCGAACTCGCCACCTCCATCGGATTCGAAATGGAAGTCGATGGCGAACTCCAGGCGGATACCGCGCTGGTGCCGGAGCTTGCAGGCATCAAACAAGTGGGCGGACTAGTTGCCGGAAATGCGAACGTCCTGATTTTTCCCGATCTGAACAGCGGTAACATCGCGGTAAAGCTGATCCAGCATCTTGGAAAGGCGCGTGTTTACGGTCAGCTTATGCTTGGCCTTAGCCGACCTGCAGCTGAGTTATCACGCGGCACGCATCCGGACGAGATTGCCGCTGTGGCCGCATTGGTCGGGCTTCAGGCGATCGAATACCGCAAGCTTTACCCCAACCTCGATTCCACGCTCTGACGACTCCCTTGAACACGGAAACCCCTCGCATTTTTATTGCCGCCACCGAGCAAAACACCGGGAAAACGACGACGTCTCTCGGGCTCTACGGCGCCTTGCGGGCGCAATTCCCGGCCATCGGATTTATCAAACCCGTCGGGCAGCGGTTCACCGAAATCGACGGCAAGCGCATCGACGAGGATAGTGTACTCATCCGCGACACGTTCAATACGCAGGTGCCTATCGAGGACATGAGTCCGATTGCCGTCGAGCCGGATTTCACCCGCCGATACATCGAATCTTCCAACAGCGAAGTCCTCGAAAAGCGAATCCGAAATTCCTTTGATCGTGCATGTTGGGAAAAAGATTTTGCCATCATCGAAGGCACCGGTCATGCCGGAGTCGGCTCGGTGTTTGATTTATCGAATGCCAAAGTGGCGAAGCTCCTGCATTCAAAAGTCATCCTCGTCACACCTGGTGGCATCGGTCGTCCGATTGATGAGGCGGCAGTGAATCGCGCACTTTTCGACCGCGAGGGTGTCGAGGTGATTGGGGTCGTGATGAATAAAGTGCTGAGTTCGAAGTTCGACTACATCTCCGAGTTTGCGCGACGCGGGTTTGAACGTCTCGGCCTCGAACTCCTTGGCGTGATCCCGCAGGAGCGCAAGCTTTCCGAGCCCACCATGCTCGACGTCAGCACGAACATCCGAGGTGAAATCATTGCCGGCGAAGCGCTCGTCCGCCGCTACGTTTCCACCGTCATGATTGGTGCGATGCAGCCGGGAAATGTGCTCGCCCGCTTGGAGCCGCGCACACTGCTCGTCGTGCCCGGGGATCGTGAGGATGTGATTCTTGCCGCCCACGCCGAAGCCGAACTGGCAGTCAAAGAAAACCGGGAGGGCTTGATTAGCGGGCTCGTCCTGTCGGAGTCTCTGCTCCCGAAGTCCGAGGTGCTTGTGAGCCTCGTCGCGCAGTCCAGTCTGCCGGTGATCACCTCGCCGATGGACAGCTACACCATCGCCAGCCGCATCCACTCGATGACTGTCAAAACACTCCCGGGCGACGTGGAAAAAATCACGCGGATTCAACAGCTTGTCAGCGAGCATGTGAACATCCAGCGCATCCTCGAAAAGATCTGACGTTCGCGGAACACACACTTAGAGCTTGTGCGACTGGCATTGTCGCCGAAAGTTACCGTCCGCTTCCAATTTAAATCAATCACCCATGAGCAACTACGCACACCCCGAGGCCCTCGTCAGCACTGACTGGCTGGCAGAGCATTTGAACGACCCATCGATCCGCATCGTCGAAAGCAACGAGGACATCCTGCTTTACAGCACGGGCCACATCCCGGGAGCGGTTCATATCGACTGGCGCTCCGACTTACAGGACCAAACAATCCGCGACTACATTTCACCTGATGCATTCGCCGAACTTGCCACAAAGAATGGTATCACCCCGAACACAACCGTCGTTTTTTACGGTGACAAATCGAACTGGTGGGCGTGCTACGCGCTGTGGGCATTCCAACTATTCGGACATGAAAACGTCAAAATCCTCGATGGTGGACGCGACAAGTGGGTTGCCGAAGGTCGTGCGCTGACACGGGAAGTTCCATCCTTTGCAACCGCGACCTACCCGGTTCCAGCGGGTCGTCAGGACGAAAAGATACGCGCATTTTTCGAGGAGACACTGGCCCACAGCCAAGAGCAAAAGCCACTCATCGATGTGCGTTCGCCCGGCGAGTTTATCGGAGAGGTCACCCACATGCCGGAATACCCGCAGGAGGGAGTTCTTCGCGGTGGACACGTGCCCGGCGCCCGCAGCGTGCCGTGGAAACGTGCCGTGAACGCCGATGCTACATTCAAATCCGCAGACGAACTCCGCGAAATCTACGAAGCAGAGATGGGCCTAAAGCCAGGCGATGATGTCATTGCCTACTGCCGGATCGGCGAGCGCTCAAGCCACACGTGGTTCGTGCTCAAATACCTCCTCGGATATGAAAACGTGCGCAACTACGACGGCTCGTGGACCGAGTGGGGCAATCGCGTGCGCGCTCCGATTGCGCGCGGCGAGTAGGCAACGGTTAACTAATCCCCGGCCGTGGTTTCGCGTCCAGGTTTTGCAGAACTATCGGACATCCGGTTCCGCTTCGAATCGGGGCGGGACGCCTTTCCGAGAATAGAGTCGAGTTCCTCGCGGCGGAGATGGCGCCAGTATCCGGTTTTGAGACGTGGGTCGCGCAACCCGCCGATTCGCACACGGACAAGCTTCTTAACGCGGTAGCCGCCCACCGTCCAGAGCATGTCGCGGATCTGCCGTTTCAGGCCCTGTCGGAGGATGATTTTTAGTTTCATCGGCGCTAACGGATGCACGCTGTGCATTTTCGCTCGCCCGGTTTCCAAAACGACACCCTTTTGCAGCTTGGCGGTCAGAGCGATATCAAACGCTTTATCGATGAGGACCTCGTATTCTTTTTCGATTTCGTGCGATGGGTGAGTGAGCTCTTGCGCGTAGTCACCATCATTGGTCAGCACAATGAGCCCCTCACTTTCCTTGTCTAATCGGCCAACATGAAACAATCGACCCACTTCCTTCGGGATGAGATCAAAGATCGTCTTTCGCTTTTCTTCATCCGACCGCGTGCAGACGTATCCTGCTGGCTTATTGAGGAGAATGTAGGTGTGAGACTTCACCTTGACCGGGCGCTTTCCCACCCGCACGTCATCTCCAGGCGCGACCTGCGTCGCTAGCGATGTCACGACCACGTTGTTCACGCGGACCCGGCCTTCCAAGACGAGTTCCTCGCAGGCACGGCGCGATCCAAGACCCGCTGCCGCAAGATATCTATTAATTCTCATCATAAAAAAAAGCACCCCAACACTCGCGTGCGGGGTGCTCGGAAAAGATAGACAAAGTCCGGGGAGATTAATCCTCGGGTTTCGTCTTCGGCAAACCGATCACGCGTTGATTTGGGGCAAATTGACCACGCTTTTTCATCAGCTCGACGCGTTCGAAACGCTTCAACACGCTCCGCTTCGCTTTGATCGCGCCTTTTCCTTTTAGGCTGGGATGTTGGCTCATAATTAGCCAAGTAGAATGTCGCAGGTTGTAACGGAGTTCAATCTATTTCTAAGAAAAGATCGCGTTGTATTCACCCGAGTACGCGGCGGCCCGTCATGGCGCGTTGCAGCGTGAGTTGGTCCGCATGTTCAAGACCCCCGCCGGCCGGCAGCCCTTGCGCGATGCGGGTGACAGGAACCTGATAGTCTGAAAGCAACTCGGCGATATAATTGGCCGTGGCCTCGCCCTCCACATCGGCGCTCAGAGCGAGAATAACTTCGGTGGGCATTTCACTTTGGACGCGGTCGATGAGGACATCGATTCGAAGATCTTCCGGGCCGATATTATCCAAGGGAGCCAACCGACCGCCGAGCGCATGAAAGCGCCCGTTAAAAATGCCTGTGCGTTCGATCGGGAGGATATCCGTCGCGGTTTCCACGACGCAGATCGCCCGTCCGGCGCGCTCCGCGTCTTCACAAATGACACACCTCGGAGTGACCGAAAAAAAACCACAGCACTCGCAGGATTGGACGGTGTCAGATGCCGCATTGACCGCCTCGGCGAGGGCCAACGGTTTGGCATCCGGCGAAGATAACAACCATAGCGCAATCCGCTCGGCACTGCGGGGACCAACCGATGGAAGCCGCCGCAACTCACGCACCAGCGCAAGAAACGGCTCGGGATAGTCGATCGCTTTCAATGCCGGATCCGGATAGGCACCACGCTAGCGGTCAAACGGGCGTGCTGAAAACAGGCACGGTTTCATCCGGTGCTTCACCGCGCCGTGCACGCTCGCTTCGCAGGATGTAAAAATCCAAAGCGGGGTCCGCGATACCAACAATCCGCGCAAGCGCAAACTCATCCAAGGCCGACTGCCATTTTTGCTCACGGAAGAAGATAACGCCGTTCCAAAAGTGCTTTCTGCTACGGTTCCCCTCGGGAGTGAGTCCGTCCTTTGGTGCGAGGATCTCGTAGAGTTCCACGCGCCGGCCGTCATGCTTGCTGAGCATTTCGATCGGGCGTGACTCGAATTCCTCATGTGCCAGACGGAACGTATCCGGTCCAATCAAAACCCTGCACCCGTACTGATCGCAGGCAGCGCAGAGGCGGTTGGCGAAGTCCACCACTGGCCCAACCACGCTGACTCCTCCGAGGCGAGATCCTCCAAATGCGCCCACCAAGAGCGGCCCGGAATCGACGCCTGCCCGGAGGCGGATCCGCTGCTGCCACGTGCTGTCGCATTCCCGGTTCAATTCATCGACTCGGCTCAGAAGCCCCAACACCGCTTTTGAAGCAGTTTCTGCGTGGTTGCCGGATTCCAGCGGCGCACCGTAGACGACGCGCACCGTGCCACCGGCGCAGAGATCGAGATAGCCACCGCATTCGACAAGATAATTCGACGCCATATCGAGAAATCGATTGGTCATTGCCACTGCGTCTTCGGGCACCATGGAATTCAAAAGCGCATCGTAGTTGGCAATTTCGCAAACGACCACGGTTGCGTCGCGGTGATTTCCCGGAAATGAAACCGGCTCGTCCGAATCCACCAAGGTCCTGAAATGCCTCGCGGGCAAACGCTGACCGATCAATCGAATCAATACACTCTTGCGAACGCCACCCTGCGAGCGGCTGTAAAACAACCCGATGATGAGCGAAAGCCCACCGGCCACGAGTGCCTGGAATGGCGAAATGTAAACGCCGTAAAGCGACAACACCCAGGACCCGCTCAGTACAAGAAACCACGCCGACGCACCAACCCAGAACTTAGCACCGAATCGCGTGATATCAACGGCAACCCACGCGATGCCGTAGGCGACCAGCGCGGCGACCGCGTAGGCTACGAGGGGCGGCGTGCCCGTGAGTCCTGGCGACCATTTGGAAAACAATCCACCGAGCACAGATTCCGCAGTTTGGATCCAGCCGGTGGCATCCAGCAGGAGTGCTGCCAGCAGGGATGCGCTGCCAATTACTAGAGTTGCTTTAATGTACCTCATTCAGGAGCCGCGGATTGTGCATCATCTGATCGCATATGGCGATAGGATTTCACGACCCACTCACTCAGAACAGAATCCGGTTCGCTCACCGCGCGCAACGGAATCGTAAATTCGGCGCACCCTGTGTTCTTTCGGATCAACTGCAACCCGAATTGGTAATCCTTGAACAATTGCTCGCACAAGTCACGAACAGACCGGTTTTCATCAAGCGCTCGGCGGACGAGCGCAGATGTCGCATCGGGATCGAACGTGATGACTAACCCGTGTTGCTCAGCAAACCGGGCCGTGAACTGCTTTACAATTTCAGCGAGTGCCTTTTCTTTCTCGGTATGCCCTTCGCTTAGCAACCGCGAGAGCGCTTGCGAGGGATTATCAACCAACGCCTCACTGACTGAAAACGAGGACACGCCGGACTCGGGGAGTTCGTATTTAAAATCCCGCAGCAGTTTTTCACACACCGTCAACAGCCCGCGCGCACCGGTACCCTCGCTCTCGGCCCGATCTGCAATCTTGCGCAGCGCCTCGTCCTCGAAGACCACTTCGATCCCGTAGGCCTTGAACGACCGTTCGTATTGGCGAATGATGCTGCCCTCGGAGCGTTTCATAATTTCAAAAAGATCATCCGCGCTCAATCCCGTGCATAGCACGCGGACCGGCAGACGACCGACAAATTCCGGCTCCATGCCGTAGGAAACGAGGTCATCGGTTCGCAGTGAAGACCAGACATCCGCCTCCGCATTCTGCGCCCCGGGGTCAGCGCCGAATCCCATCGCCGACTGCTTGAGGCGTCGCCGGATTTGTTCACCCAGCTTTGCGAAGGCGCCACTCACAATAAAAAGGATGTGCCGTGTGTTGATCGATTCGCGTTTTGCCCGACCGCCCCGTTGCATCTCAAATGCCGCCTGCATCTGGCCCTGCAGGTCCATCGGGTTCCGCAGCGCAACCTCGGTTTCTTCCATCAGTTTCAGCAGCGTCGTTTGAACCCCTCGCCCGCTCACATCGCGCCCGCCGGACGTGACCGACGCTGCGATTTTATCGATTTCGTCGATGTAGATAATGCCATGCTGGGCGAGCTCCAGATCACCGTCGGCCTTGTGAACAAGCTCCCGCACCAAATCCTCGACGTCACCTCCGACATAGCCGGTTTCGCTGAACTTGGTGGCATCCGCTTTGACAAATGGCACGCCGATGAGATCAGCCACATGTTTGACGAGATAGGTTTTACCCACGCCGGTGGGGCCGATCAGGATGACATTTTGCTTGCTGTATTCGATGTCTTCGCCCGCCGCCAAGGCCGCACGGGACATGCGCGCCTGGTTGTAATGATCGCACACCGCGATGCTCAGCACCTTTTTGGCTTCGTCCTGTTTGATCACATATCGGTCCAAGTGCCGTTTGATTGCTTTGGGCGAAAACTGAAAATCAAAAACATCCGCCGTCGTGCTCGGCGGAACCGGATCCGTGTCACCCGGAGCGGCCGCAGGAGTCGCCTCCTCGGGCTTCTGCTGAAATCCATGCCGGAGGAATTCATTCAAACGTTGCTGGATTTGCTCCGGCGTTAGTGTGGGAAACTCGCTCATTCGGGAACCTTACGCAGGAGTTTGCCTGCCGCAACGGGCAATTAACTTCTTGCGCGCCCATCGTCGCACTATCTACGTTCTCCCAAGCGTGATCACAGAGACGACTGAAGCAGGTGAAACCGAGGGACGGCCGTCCGCCAGTCCGCTGGAACAATTTTCCACCTACATCCGGCAGGACCTCAAACCGGACGCTATCGCCGGCCTCACCGTGGCCGTGATGGGCGTTCCTCAGGGCATGGCATATGCCCTGATCGCCGGGTTACCACCGATTTACGGCCTTTATACATCGATCATCCCAACGCTCATCGCGGCGATTTTCGGCAGCTCCAGACATCTGGTGACGGGCCCGACCAATGCAATGTGCATGATTATTCTGAGTCTTACGGCATCGATGCCGGATCGTTACGACGTGAGTTTGCTGGAGATCGTGCTCGCGCTGACATTTCTGACGGGACTGTTCCAGCTGCTGTTCGGGATTTTTAAGCTCGGGGGAATCGTAAAATACGTCTCCAACTCGGTCATTGTGGGATTCACAGCCGGTGCGGGCATCCTGATTGCCGCGAATCAGATCAAAAACCTGATCGGCGTGAGCATTCCCGACTCCCAGGGCGGCCACTTCCTCGTGACGATCTGGGCGACCCTCACCCGGTTCCACTACGCGAATCCATATGCCTTTCTCATTGGTGGTCTCACGATCGGGCTGCTTGTCGCGTTTCGTCGTTACGCCCCCAAAGTGCCGGGCTCCCTCATCGTATTGGTGGCGCTTTCACTCGTCGCATGGCTCGCGGGTTGGTCCGAACCAGGACGCGGTGATTCCCATGTCAAAATCGTGCGCGACATTCAGGAAATCTCGCCATCGTTCGACATCTTCGCGGTTCCACAGATGTTCGTAAGACCAAACCTGAACCTGATTCAAGAGCTTGTCGGCGGCGCTCTCGCCCTTGCAATCCTCGGCTTGGTCGAGTCCACCGCGATTGCCCGTGCGATCGCATCATCCACCGGCCAGCGCCTCGACTTTAACCGCGAGTTTGCTGCCCAGGGAGCCGCAAAAATGGTCAGTTCGTTCTTTCACTGCTTCGTCTCGTCGGGGTCATTCACCCGCAGCGCAGCCTGCTATCAATCCGGCGGACGCACCCGCGCCGCAGCGGCATTTTCCGCCCTTTACACGGCGATCGTGTTGATTGCATTCGGCCCGCTGGCAAACTACATCCCGCTTTCCTGCCTCGCCGGCATCATCATGGTGACCGCAGCAACCATGATCCAAAAAGACCGGATCGCCATGACATGGAAATCCGGGCGCAACTCGCAGATTGTGGTTGGCGGCACGTTGGCGGCCACCTTGCTGATGCCGCTGGAAACTGCGGTATTCGTCGGGGTTCTGCTTTCGATTGTGATTCTGCTGCGTATCACGTCCAAACCCGATCTCACGCAATTGGTGCAGCATTCCGAATACGGATTCGAGGAAGTGCCATTTAACAGGGCCGCGCCGGAGCCGGTGGCGATCATCAATCTGGAGGGTGACCTTCACTTTGCGGCCGCGGAGGATCTCGATTACGAACTTCTCCAAGCGTTAAAACCGGAGACACGCGTGGTTGTTTTGCGAATGAAGCGATTGCGGGCGGTTGGCAGCAGCGCGATGGCGATGCTCGACCATTTTCACACTCTGCTCCACGCACGCGGGATTCATCTCGTCGTCTGCGGCATCGAGGAGGAAATGAGCAAAGTTCTCACGGGATCCGGCGTGCGGAAGCTCATCGGGGAACAAAACATCTTTTACGCGGACAACCGGATTTTTCAATCCACCGAGCTCGCACTCGCCCGCGCCATGGGCATTGTCGAAATGCAGCGCTCGGCTACCGACAGCGAGTCCCGCGAATCCCTGCGTGAGACCCTAGTCCACACCACAGCAGCCGACCTCATGCAAAAGCGCTGCCTGCGCTTCGGCGAGGGGCATCAGGTGCGGGAGGCGATGTGGTTGGTCTCCCAGTTTCAAAAGCGCATGAATACCGCGCACCCGCAGTCGGTGTTTTTGCAAAACCGCGAAGGCAAGCTCACCTCGGAGTTGGATATCCCTGCGATCTTGAAGCACCTCGCCACGGGCATCGCCGACAGCAACCCAACCAAACTCGATGAGGAAGACCTCGCCCGCAAGATCGAACCCCGACTGTTCGATGGGATCCGGAAAATCGCACGCCCCGCAGATGTCACCGTCAATCAAGACTCCCCGCTTTCCGAGGTCCTGTGGCGGGCGTCGAAAAATGGATTTCGCTCGATGCCGGTGTCGGATGCACATGGACGCTTGGGGGGCGCGTTCGACGAGATTGCCATGCTGCGTGGTCTGACTAAGCTACTCCACGCGGACCAGGCCAAGCGCTCAGAGCCACCCGCTGCGCCCAAACCATCGCCGATGCAAATCCCGCTGACATGATTCAAGCCGAACAACTCGCCACCGCCAAATTTGTGCGTATCGGGAGCGGGCACTCAACCGCCGAAGCGGTCGGAATTGCCTTCGATCCGGATGCTTCAGTGCTGCGTGAAATCGTGATTGTGGTGCTCGACAACGATGGAAATTTTCTCGGCTTGGTGGAGCCAAGGGACATTCTTGAAAGGCTCGGCACGGAGCTGGCTCAGGCCGGCAGCGACTCCGACACACAAATCACCGCCATTCGACGCGGGCTTGCGACACCCGTGGCTGAGTTGATCCGTCCGGAGGTGCCCCGCGTGGCCGCGCAGGACCCGCTGGCGGTGCTTTTGGCCAAGTCTGCCATGTCCGAAGCGGCATACCTCCCGGTTTTTAAAGACGATACATTTTTCGGTGTCATTCCTGTCACCGCCATATTTGACTCGATCTGCCAACTCACGCTGTCGGGCCGCTCGAGCGACATCCCATTTCTCAATCCATGAAAATCTTAATCACCGGTGCCTGCGGATTCGTCGGCTCGTCGCTCGCGACGGCCCTTGCGGAGTCGCTCGAGCACGTGCAGATCACAGGCATCGACAACCTCGGCCGCCCGGGCTCAGACCGGAATAGAACTCGACTCAAATCGCTCGGCATACCCGTCATGCATGGCGATATCCGATTGCCCAGCGATTTGGCGGGAATGCCTGATGCCGATTGGGTCCTCGACTGTGCAGCCAACCCGAGCGTGCTAGCCGGCGTCGATGGAAAAGCGAGTGCGCGCCAGTTGATCGAGCATAACCTCGGTGGAACCGTGAACTTGCTTGAGTTTTGCCGGGAACGACGAGCCGGATTCATCCTGCTGAGCACCAGTCGCGTGTATTCAATTCCTCCCCTAGCCGCCCTTCCGGTCGCCGTGCGGAATGGAGCTTTCACTATCGAACCCAATGCCACACTGCCGCCCGCGATCGGCCCGGCGGGCATTACCGAGGCGTTTTCCACGCAGGCGCCGGTTTCGTTATACGGATCGACCAAAATCGCCTCGGAGCAGCTCGCGCAGGAGTATGCCGAGTGTTTCGATCTGCCGGTGTGGATCAATCGATGCGGCGTTCTCGCCGGTGCCGGTCAGTTCGGTCGCGCAGACCAAGGGATATTTGCGTTTTGGCTCCACAGTTGGCGTGAAAAGCGCGCGCTCAAGTATATCGGGTTCGACGGCCAAGGCCACCAAACGCGTGACTGCCTCCACCCACGCGATGTCGCGTCGTTAGTGATTCAGCAGATTTTAGCGGGTGCAGACCGCGCCCGTCCGACCGTCACGAATGTCTCCGGTGGCGCACCATCTGCCCGCTCACTTCGCCAGCTCAGTGATTGGTGCGAGGCCCGCTGGGGGGCGCTGCCCGTGGATTCGGACCCTGTTCCGCGCGCATTCGATTTGCCATGGGTGGTCCTGAACTCCGCCCAAGCTCAAGCCCACTGGAAATGGCAACCATCGATTTCGACCGACCAAATTCTTGAAGAAATTGCCTCGTTTGCGGATTCCGAGAGTGATTGGATTGCGACCTGTCAGTAATCATGAAAAACCTCCTCGTTACCGGATCATCAGGTCTCATCGGCTCAGAAGTCTGCCTGCATTTCGCACGCTTGGGCTGGAATATCCACGGCGTCGATAACAACCAACGCGCCGTGTTTTTCGGTCCACAGGGCGACACACGATGGAACCAAAGCCGTCTGCAATCGGAGATTCCCGAGTTTAATCATCACGAAATCGACGTCCGCGATCGCAGCGGCATTGTGGACCTTCTCGCAAGGATCAAACCGGATGCCATCGTTCACGCCGCAGCCCAGCCCAGCCACGACCGCGCGGCGAGCATTCCATTCGATGACTTTGACACCAACGCCGTCGGCACCCTGAACCTGCTGGAAGCCGCGCGCCAAGCATGTCCGGAGTCTCCATTTGTCCACATGTCCACCAACAAAGTGTATGGAGACCGCCCGAATACGATTGCCATGCAAGAACTCGAAACCCGCTGGGACTACGCGGACGAGAGATTCGCCAATGGGATTCCAGAGGATTTCCCGATTGACCAATCCAAGCACTCGCTCTTCGGTGCCTCCAAGGTCGCGGCCGATATCATGGTGCAGGAATACGGCCGGTATTTTTCGATGCCGACGTGCTGTCTTCGAGGCGGATGCCTCACCGGCCCAAACCACTCCGGCGTCGAACTCCACGGGTTCCTTTCCTACCTCGTGAAATGCAATCTGGAAGAGCGGGAATACCGGATCTTCGGATACCAAGGCAAACAGGTGCGCGACAATATCCATTCGCATGATGTGGCGTGCTTCATCGAGGCATTCATCGCCGCCCCCCGGATCGCCGAAGTTTACAATATCGGGGGAGGACGCGAAAACTCGTGTTCGATTTGGGAGGCGTTTGAAATTGCCAGATCGTTCTCGGGCAAAAAGCAAGTTTCGGTCTATGTCGATGAAAGCCGGATCGGCGACCACGTTTGCTACATCTCGGACCTGTCAAAAATGAAAGCCCAATTTCCCGGCTGGGATGTCACGATTTCCCTGCACGAAACAATCGGGCAGATCGTTGAGGCATGGCATCGGCGGGGCACCTAAGCTTCGCGATTATTCCCGGCTTCAAGCGGATTGTAATCCGCTGCATGATACGAACTCCGCACGAGCGGCCCGCTGGCGACGTAATCAAATCCCTTTTTGTAGCCGATTTCGTGATAGAGATCGAACGCCTCCGGACGGATATACTCGACCACCGGAAGATGCTGCGGCGTCGGACGCAGATACTGACCCAATGTCAAAACCTGCACGTTGTGCTCCCGAAGATCGTCCATGGACTGGAACAACTCGCTCTCGGTTTCGCCCAAACCTAGCATCAGGCCGCTCTTGGTCACGATGTGCGGTGCCATCTCCTTGACCCTCGCGAGGACATCCAGCGAAAGCTGATACTTCGCGCGGGACCGCACGACCGGGGATAGCCGCTCGACAGTTTCGAGGTTATGATTGAACACATGCGGATTGGCATCAATCACGCGCTGCAAAGACGACTCCTTGCCGTTGAAATCCGGTGTCAGAACCTCAATGATGATGCTTGAGTCCATCGCCCGGACCGCCTCGATCGTGCGACCAAAATGATCCGCTCCACCATCCGGAATATCATCCCTCGCCACCGCAGTGATGACGACATGCTTTAAATTCAGCCGCTTGATGGCCTCCGCCACGCGATCCGGTTCGTCCGCTTCAAGAGCCAATGGCTTTGCGGTGGAAACCGCACAAAACCCGCAGGCGCGGGTGCAATGCTCACCCGCGATCATAAACGTCGCCGTCCCCTGGCTCCAGCACTCCCACCGGTTCGGACACTGCGCACTCTCACACACCGTGTGCAACTTTAAGTCAGAGATCAGGCCCTTGGTGGAGAAGAATACCGGATTCGATGGCAGGCGAACCTTGATCCACTCGGGTTTCTTTGTCTGGTGCAACGATGGGTCGATTTTCGAACAGGACATGATTGAAACTAACAACATGGATCAAACCTCCGGAAAAATCACCGGAAATTTATCATCAAACCCATCAATGCTTCCGCCGAGTCGCAGTGGATGGTCCATCTGGGCCGGGCTCAACAATCTTGCCTGCGGCATTTGATTTATAGCCCTGATCCCATTGGTGCTGGCCGCGGCTGGATCGGAGCTCACCCTACGCGTTTCGCGACGGGAGATGTTGTGTGCAGTACTCGGAACCATCGGCCGCAACGCGGAAGTCGAGTTCCGGGTTGGACACCTCGGTGCGTTGGCACGCGTGGCACTTGTGCAAGGTTTTGTCAGACTGCGTTGCGGCTTCGAATTTTTTGCGTCGAACCGCCGTTTTACGCGCCTCTGCGGTGCGGTTGAAAAACTCAGGACCAAAGAAAACCAAGTAGTTCGTAAACGTGACCACGAGCGCGAGTCGCATCGCCCATGTCCCTCCGAGCGCCTGCAATACCAGCAAACCCACGGCTACCCACGCAAGCCACTTGATCTTCACAGGCAAAACAAAAAACAACAGCAGCTGGAAATTCGGGTTCAATGTCGCGAACGCAAAGAAAATCGACGAGTTGAGAAGCGCGTTATACGCGAGGCTTTCGCCAGCAAAAAATGCGGCCACCGTGCACCCGAGCATCCCCGTAAGGTAAAACAGATTCAACCGGACCACGCCCCACTGGCTCTCAAGATTCTCGCCGTAAATCCACATCAGCATGAGCGCAAACACGACAAAAATCGGCTCCATTGTGGGCGGTATGAAAATCCACGTGAACAAACGCCACACCTGGCCTTGCAGGATCAACTCCGGCGACAACGTCAGTAATGCCTGGTATCCGGGCGATACCAGAATCAGAACAAACGTGAGGGCATTAAGAATGACCACATACCTGATGATCCCGGGAATCGCGAACGGCTCCAGCTTACGATCCAATACATCCAACCACTTCATACAGTATTCCCTTGCTGCGCGGACCCTGCGATCAATTGACCGCTGCGGGTGAGTTGGCGGGTGCCTCCGCAGTCGCTGGAAGTGCGGGCATCACGGTCACGTCGATTGCCTTCTGCGCGTCCAGGATTTGCTTCGCCACACGTTTCACGTCGTCTTTCGTGACGGCATTGATTTCCTCCGGGCGCTTGGCGGCATTTTCGACACCCAAGCCGAATAGCTCGTCGAGCGCGATCGCCTGTGCCATGGCGGCGTCGCTTTGGTTTCGGATCGCCTCGGCACCCAGGAGTTTGCTCTTGGCGCGTTTAAGTTCTTCGTCAGTGAGACCGTCGGCTGCGAGTTTTGCGATCTCGGATTTTAGCTCAGTGCGCACTTTGTCAACTTTTGCCGGGTCGGTGCCGACGTAGAATGCCAGCATTCCCGGGGTCGGTCCCATGAGCTGGGCCGCGCCCACAAAATACGCCAACCCAAGCTGCTCGCGAATCCGGTCAAAAAACCGGGAGCCCAAGTCCGAAGACGCTGTTTCAATGACCTCCAAGGTTGCACGATCCGGGTTGAACAAATCGACTCCCGGAAACCCAACCATCACGACCGCCTGGCTCTTCTCCCGGTTTTCCACAATTGAGCGGGGAGCTTCGACCGCTGCTCCGGATGGAAACGTGGTGATCCGACCCGGGCCGGACGGCAGGTTGGCAAATGCCTTTGTCGCCAGCTCGTAAACTTCGTCCGCATTGACGTCCCCGAAGACCGCCAACACGCCATTCTTTGCGGTAAACACCGCGCGGTGCATCGCTTTGACATCCTCCGGTGTCAGCGCGGCGACCGTCGCTTCGGTGCCGGTGCTACGCAATGCGTAAGGGTGTCCTTCGAATAGGTTTTCGCGCAGCAAGTTCCTCGCCACGGAAGTGATCTGGTCTTCCTCCGCTTTGATTGCGGCAATTTGTGCGGTTCGCTCTTTGACCACCTCCTGCTCGGGGAAGGTCGGATTGATGATCACATCGGCGAGAAGCTCCATACCGAGTGGCACGTCGGTGGCGAGCACGGAAACCTCTGCGGCGGCGCTGTTATTTCCCGAGGTCGCTCCGATGTCGCCGCCCACGGATTCAATCGCCTCTGCAATTTCTGCGGCGGTGCGCGACGTCGTTCCTTTGACAAGCGATTGTGCGAGCAAGCGGCTCACACCATTATTTTTTTCCGATTCCGCAAGCAAGCCACCTTGGAAAACGGCAACCATCGAAACCAGTGGAATGCGGTGGTTTTCGCGAACGATTAAGCGCAGTCCGTTGGGCAACGTGAATGTTTTGATTCCTAATTCGGGCTTCGGGGCCGCATCGGTCTGCTCTTTGGTTTTGGTGGAGCCGACCGGATTCAGCGAGGTAATGTTCACGTTGTCGGCGCGCAGATACGTCCGCGCCACACGCTGCAGGTCCTCGACCGTGGTGCGGTTGATTGCGTCGAGGTAGTCCACGCTGAAATTGAGATAGCGAGTCAGCAACCAGTTAGAGCCGAGGTCGGACGCCTTGCCGCGCATCGTCGTGAGCTGACCAAGCTGCGAAGCCAGAAGCGACTTGCGGGCTTTTTCGAGGTCTTTTTCCGGAATGCCGCCGGGCGCTTTGAGGCCCTCCAGCGTCGCGAGGGCGGCAGTTTCCACCGCATCCCGTTTGTCCGGATCGCACACTGCTTGGATCGCAAAAATCCCGCCGTCCGCCAACGCATAGGAGCCGGAGCCAATGCCGAATGCGAGTTGCTTATCCTCTCGGATTTCCCGGTAGAGCGGACTGCTGGACCCCCCGCCAAGGACCGTGCCCAGCAGGTCGAGCGCCGGCATGTCGTCATGAGTCACCGGAGGGATGCGCCACGAGAGACTGAGCCGCGTCAACTCAGTCGGAAATTCCTCATGGGCCACCCGGCGGCCCACTTGCTCGCCATCCCGCGCCACATAAACCGGCTCTAGCGCGACCCGTGGGTATTTGGAAAAGAACTCCGTCAACTGCTCGCGGATCGCCTTAGCATCCACATCACCGACGATCGAAAAGAACATATTGTTCGGCACGTAACGCTCTTTGTAATAGTCCATCACATCGTCCCGCGTCAGTTTGTTGTAAACATCCAGATAGCCGATCACGGGATGCCGAAACGGACTCTCCGAAAACACGGTCCGAAACATCAACTGCGATCCCGTCCGGCCCGGATCATCAAACCCCATCGCAAATTCGCGGCGGATCACCTCTTGTTCCTTCGCGTATTCGTCCTCAGGCAGAGTCGAGTTCATCATGGCATCGGCAAGGATTTCCACGGCGGTGGCTGCGCCTGCCGATGGCATATCGATCCAATAAACCGTGCGGTCGAACGACGTGTAGGCATTTATATACCCACCCAGATCCTGCACGGAGCGGGCAAACTCCCCTGCTCCGCGCGTCTCAGTGCCTTTGAAAAGCATGTGCTCCAGAATGTGCGACAACCCGGCACCCATCCAATCGTCTTCATGGATGCTCCCCGTGCCCACCCACGCCTGCACGCTGGCCACCGGAGCGCTGCGATCTTCTTCGATGATCAACGTCAGGCCATTCGGCAACGTGGTCACTTCGGCGTTGCTGGATGGGATGCGAAGCGTGGTCGGCGCGTTGCCACTGGCGGGCGCTGGGTCCTGCGTGGCAGTTTTTTCAAGGGCAGAGAGGTTAGCGAGCGAGGCCATAAGCAAAAATAGTGTCAGGTGAGCATTCATACATGGGATTCGACTTCGCCCGGTATCGTGGCGTTCGATGATTTTTTATCTGCGCGGAATGGACCGAGGAACGCATCGTCAAAGTCATAACCTTTGCGAAACTCGTCGAGCGTGTCGTTATCCGTCTTGGAAAAAACTCCCGCCTCCACCAGGCCAAAAACAAGGTGCCCGATATCCTCGGAAGTCCGCACTCCCCAAAAGTCCAACACCGTGATCGCCATCGGACCAAACTCCTTGAGCGCAAACAATCGGACACCGTCCAACAACTCGGCAGTCGGAATATCGCTCGTTTCGGTGCTGCGGTTCTTTCGGTTTTTTTTGATCGTGAACTCGAGTGCCTCACGGATGAATTCGTAGGCCTCCGGATGGTAACGCGGGTCGGCTTTGACGATTGCGGCTACGGCTTCTTGAAAACTAGCGGTCTGCATTTTGAATGGTCGGGATTTCTTGAGGCACAGAGGACTGCGCACGATAAACTTTCGTTCCGGCTCCCACCACTAGCGCGCAGAGGATGCCCAGCACCAAGGCTTTTTCCTTGCGGGTCAATCGAAACATCCCCGCAGAACGTAGTCGATTTGGTCCTCCACGCAAGGAAACAGAATCAAATGCCAGATCAGCGAACTCGAAGCGGAAAGATCCAGCCCGCTCTACTTCTTAGCGGCCGCGTAGCGCTCCGCTGCGAACGGCCAGTTCACGACGTTCCACCACTCGGTGATGTAGTCCGCGCGGCGGTTTTGGTATTTCAAATAGTAAGCATGCTCCCACACATCGAGTCCGAGAACGGCAGTTTGGCCGTCGCCGAGCGGTGGGTCTTGGTTTGGAGTGTTGATGATTTTCAATTTGCCATCGCCGTCCACAACGAGCCACGCCCAGCCACTGCCAAATCGTTTCGTCGCTGCCTCGCCGAACTTGGTCTTGAAAGCATCAAACGACCCGAACTCCGCATCGATCGCCTTCGCGAGATCACCGTCCGGCTTTCCGCCGCCGTTTGGTTTCATCATTTGCCAGAAAAGGCTGTGATTGTAATGACCGCCCACATTGTTCAACAAACCGGTGCGGATGTCTTCAGGAGCTTCGTCGAGTTTGAGCAGGAGTTCCTCGGGGCTCAGTTTTGCAAGCTCGGGGTGGTCAGCGAGGATTTTATTCGCGTTCGTGATATAGGCCTGATGGTGCTTGGTGTGATGGATGGTCATCGTCTCGGCGTCGATGAATGGCTCGAGCGCGTCCACCGCGTAAGGCAGCGGTGGCAGTGTGTAGGGACCGGTCGGAACGGCATCGGCGGCATGCCCATCAAGTAAGGTGAAGACGCAGCCCGCGAGAATGAAAGCCTTGGAGAGATTGAGTAGTTTCATAGCTTGCCTAGGTTAACTGCTTTCCCGCCGCGCGCAACTTGGGATCGTGATTAATGCGATCGGACACGCACCACGTGAGACTTTTCAATCACTCGCTCTGATCGTGTGGCTCGGCCGTGGGAAACGCTGGTCGGCGTTTTTTTCGCGGTTTTGCCGGAGCTTTCGCGAGGTGACTGTGGATTTGGGTGGCAAGGCGCTCGCTAATTCCCGGCACTTCCGCGATAGCTTCCACGCTTGCCTTTCGCAAGCGATCCACGCTGCCAAACTGGGCGAGCAGAGCCTTTTTGCGGGATTCATTTACTCCGTCGACGTCGTCGATCGCGCTTTCGCTGATTCGTTTACTCAGCAAAAGGCTGTGGTATCCATTGGCAAAACGGTGGGCTTCGTCACGGATCCGTTGAAGCAGTCGTAATGCTCCGCTGTCGTCAGGCAACCGCATTGGCAGGGGGCGGCCCGGGCGATGAATTTCTTCAAACTCTTTTGCCAGGCCGATGATGGGTAATTCGTGCAATCCCAGCGTTTGCAGCTCCCTGCACGCGCTGCTGAGTTGTCCTTTTCCGCCATCCACAATCACCAAATCCGGGAGCGTGCCTAAGCCGGCAGTCGGTGTGTCCGTGAGACGGCGCACGGCATCAATCACCGGCTCTTGGGAATACTCTGCATCTTCCCCAACGACCGACGCGGCCTCGCTCAGGATGCGGCGGTAGCGGCGCCGCACGACCTCGGCCATGCTGGCAAAGTCATTTTGTCCGGGAACGGTTTTGATCCGATATCTGCGATAGCTCCCGCGATCCGGAACCCCGTCCCGAAAGCGAACCATCGACGCCACAATGTGGGTCGAGCTGATATTCGAAATATCAAAACATTCCATGATCCGAGGCTGGCGATGGAGGCCGAGCGCGTCACGCAGAGCCGCAAGATCTTCCACGGGATTCACGGTACTGGGCAGGGACTTGCGGGTGAAACGGGTGACGGGCTTGGCTGTGGTTCTGAGGTCGTCCAACAGATTGCGAAGCTGAGCCGCCTTTTCAAAATCGAGCTTTTCCGCAGCAGCCCGCATCTCAGCCTCAACTTGCTCGAGCATGTTCTTGGATTCGCCATCGAGAAATTGGCACGCCTCCTCGACGCGGGCTCGATATGCCTCTTGCGTGATCTTTGCTACACAAGGAGCGGTGCAGTTTTTGATCACATCGTTGAGACAATGCCGATAGTCCCGTTCGGTGGGCACCATCGGCTTGCAGGTTCTCAAACCAAAACGTTTGCGAATCGCGTTCAGCGTCGTCCGGAGCGCACCGCTGTGGGCAAACGGGCCGTAGTATTTTGCACCGTCATCTTTTTTTAACCTTGTCAGATGGAACCGCGGATACGGATCCGCCGGATTCACCCGCACGAGAAGGAAGCGTTTATCATCGCGAAAGCTGACATTGTACTTCGGGCGAAATTCCTTGATCAGCTTCCCCTCATAAAGCACCGCCTCTGCCTCGCTGCGGACGATATGGTATTCAAAATCCCAGATGCTTTCGATGAGCGCACGCGTTTTACGGTCCGCCGTCATAGCCCTCGATGGCATAAAATAATTGGACACCCGCTTGCGCAGATCGCGCGCCTTGCCGACGTAAATGATGTGCTTGAGCCGGTCGCGCATCACATACACGCCCGGCTTGTGCGGGACATCGTGCAAGCGGGCTCGAAGGTCAGGTTTACTATCACTCATACATCCATCAGACAGCCGTCACCCATACACCAATCTCCAGCAAAACTCCAGCGCGCCATCCCCGGGAGGGTGAGGCTCCGCCCGAACCGTGGAATATTGGGCTCACACGGAGGTTCGCCCTCCCGCACGGAGGTTCGCCCCCCAAGGATCGAAGAAATATGGCGATCCCGCTGATCTTATTGCATGATCCCACGTCACAAATGACCGAAAACACCGACGATCCCACCTCCACCCGACGCACTGGCGATGCCGGATGGTGGCTCACTTGTTATTCGACCGCCGGATCCACCAACGACATCGCTAGGGGCCTCCCGCCGTGGTCCGCCGTCATGGCGCTGCGCCAAACTTCCGGACGCGGTCGGCTCGGGCGGGCGTTTTCCTCCGACGACGGCGGGCTTTGGATTTCTGCCGTGCTTCCGGCGGAGGGGGGGATATCGCAATGGAATGGATTTTCGCTAACCATCGGCCGCCATGTCCTGGCAATGCTCGAAAAACTGCAAGTTCACGAGGCCCGGTTGCGGTGGCCGAATGACCTCATGATTGGAACCAAAAAACTCGGCGGAATTCTAATCGAACACGCCTCTGCAAACACGCTGATCGTTGGCCTCGGGCTGAACCTCACCAACCAGCCGTGGATGCAGGACCCGTCACTCGGCTCCATCGCAACGCGCCTCGCAGACCACTTGCCCCGCATGCCCGATCTCCCGGACACCGCCACCCTCGTCCTCAACGCCATCGCCGACGCCCACCACGACATGGAAGCGCACGGCCTCCGCGCCACCATCGACGCCCTCAATCAATCTTGGGCCACTGCCAGAGAAGTCCGGATCCATCAATTCGACGGCACGCAAATCACCGGCAGATTCATCGGCCTCGACCCCGCCGGAAACCTCCGCCTTATCACGCCGACCGGCGACCCCAAAACCATCGAACACCACCACGTCGAGCGGCTGGTGGAGGTGTGAGAAAAGCCAGCACGAACCTCCACATAAACTGACTTCTACCGACCCGGTCCAGCTTCCTTGTGCAAATCGAGGGCCGCCTCAACGATGATTTGGCCGGATGATCTCGTTCACATCATCTACAACGGGCCAAATGGCCAAGTATACAATGACGGCTATTTTGATAACTCGTCTCACGGGTGTCCGGTTGTGAAGTAGAGGCGAAGTTGCAAGATGCATGATATGAGGGGTTTAAGCAGCAGAATGGATGTGAGGGATTTGAATTTCGTGAGCGTTCCTGCCAAGGTGCCGAATGAATAC
>Ga0247836_1000143_pt1 | contig 124771 bp, 124 predicted proteins | sample LaCruzMarch2015__4_FD_187116 | JGI IMG/M metagenome (GOLD analysis project Ga0247836, IMG submission 187116) | Freshwater microbial communities from meromictic Lake La Cruz, Castile-La Mancha, Spain - LaCruzMarch2015_14m | ecosystem: Environmental > Aquatic > Freshwater > Lake | place: Spain...
CCACACCTCAATCGGGGACATCCCACCAGCCGAATTTGAAGTCAACTACTACGCTGCAACCCTGACACCCCAACCGGCGATGTCACACACATGAAGCCGGCACGAAAAACCTAACGGTTCATATCGGCTCTCGCGCAGCATCAGTTGGCGCCGGGAATGCAGCGTCAACGAGGGGGGACGGGATCCATCCACAGCGGCGCTCCGGGCCCGAAACGCCCCTGCAGCAGGGAGGCAGATGCGGTGTCGCGCACGTCTGGCTTCAGACACTCGTCGATGCCAGTTAGCCCCGCTTCGAGTGCCTCCCGCGGTGGGGACAGCCGAATGCTCTCCCACCGGCCCAGCGGGGAGTGATCCTCGGGAACCACATCGAAGATCCATTCGCGACGCACCGTGGCTACCCCTAAGGCCGCATAGGACGCATCCAGAAGGACTACGACCAGTCGCCAATCTGAGTCGATCCGCGCTGTCTCGAACTCGTGCCTGGAAAGGTAGATGATCAGGCGCCCTCGACGAGTCGTCGACTTCGTCTCGAGGTGCCAGACGCCCGAGTCGCCCGACACAGCTATGTCGTATCCGTACGCGTCGGACTCAGTCGAGACGTGCTGCACCCGAGTGTCCAGGCACGAGGACAGGAGTTCCACCAGCGCCAGTTCCCCAGCAGCGCCGACTTCGGCTCGCGCCAGGGCGTCCACTTTGCCAGCGATGCGGTTGGCGACCTTCCACGCCTGATCTGATCCGACACCGAGGCCGTCGGCCATTTCGAGCAAATCAAGGGGAAGGTCGCTGTCGTCAACGAACTGGTCGAAGTCGTGGAGCCAATCTGGCATCACGTGTTGAATGGCAAGGCCCAGAAGATCCTCGCCGCCGACCGGACGATCAGGACCGACTGTCAGGCGAGGACGGCCTTCGTCCACGATCACGATCCCGAGCGCACTGAGCCAGTCAAGTGCAGCCATGTACTGGGTTGGAGTCAGATCACTGAACTTCGGATTGACCCGAAACATCTCCTCGACGCGTTCGAAAGTCGCGACGCGAAGCTCGCTGCACCATCGGCCAGCCGCCTTGAGTACAGGGCTAGGAGGTCGAGGAGACACCGAGGTAGCCCATCAGGGTTCGCAGATCGGCATTGCTCAAGCCGGCGCCGACTGAGGGTTCCTCATCCAGGTCACCGAGTTGAGCAACCGCGGGATCATCCAGAACCGCCGAGAGGAATCGCAGCTTCACGTCGAGGCGCTGGTTGACCACCTCATCGATCGTGCCTGCGGCGATTAGTACCGTCACGTTCGTCATCGTGTCCGGAGCCAAGCCAAGTCGATGGATACGATCCAGGCTCTGGAGGAACCGGCCTGCCGCGAAGTCTCGATCCACGTAGACCGCATCGTGACAAACATGGTGCAGGGAAATACCCTCCCCCAGTGTCGCGGGATTGCTGAGTAGCACCATGCAATTCGGATCGTTGCGGAATCTCGCCACTTGAGCGTCCCGGTCCTCCGTACCTCCGTGCACGACGGCGGGGTGGAAATCGGCGAACATCCGCTCGAGAGTCGTCAACGTACGGACGAAGGTGGACCAGACAAGGGTCTTCCTTCCACGTGCCGCGTTGTCTGCCACGATCGCGAGGGTCTCCGCGAACTTGGGTGAGAACTCGTAACTTGGGACATCACGCAGCAGCTCCGCGAGGGACGCTGAGTCCGGCACCTCAAGTGGAGGGATCCGGTACTCGAGAGGCTCATACCTGCTCGCACCCGCCGTGAGAAGGCTGGGAGAATCAGCGGCCATGAGCAAGTACATGACGATGCGTCCGAGTGCGCTCAAGTCGTCCCTGGCATGCCTCGCCCGAGCGCTCATCTGACCGAGCAGCGCGTCGTAGATCTCGCGATGAAGCTCAGGGAGGTCGACGTATCGCACCGTGGCCTGGAGCGGCGGGAGACCGAGTTCATCCTTGGTGGTTCGCACGAAGAAGGGGCTGAGAATCTGCGACGCCTGCTGGAGCGTTGTCCCGTTGACAGCACTGTCGACTACCTGCCGGCCCCGACCCGGCCAGACGAATGAGAACAAGCTTCGGAGATCGTCCGGACCATTGGGTGCTGGAGTCCCACTCAGAATGAGGCGACGTCGGGCTCGCGGCCCCAACGACAGGCAAGCCGATCCATAGGCCCCGGCAGCACCCAGCTTCATGCGGTGGGCCTCATCCAGAATCAGCATGCTCTTGGAGGAGGCGAGCCAAGCTGCCAGGGCCCTCTGTGCATCCGGCAAGCGTTCATAATTCACGAGCAGTATCTCCGCTGCCAAGTCGGCGGCCGATCCCCCATATACCCGAATCGTCGGCACCGATGCGCCGAAGACCTCCACTGCTTCTGTTTGCCAGCTCTCATAAGCACTCTTCGGACAAACAACGAGAAGTCGGTCAACGTCGCCCGCGACGCGAAGGGCTTCGTAAACGGCTAGCGATGCTCGGGTCTTACCCGCTCCCGGCACGCTGAAGTTTGCTCCGTGCCTCATCGAAAGGATTCGCGCAACATCCCGCGCCTGGAACGAAGTCAGGGAGCCCTGCCAGCGGCTCCCCAGCGCCTCGCTAACGTCAAGCGTGGTTCCCTCACCTGTTTGACTTATGCCGGCCAGCCGGTCCTCGGCCACCTTCGAATCGCGAAAAGCATCCTCGACCATTGACCGCAGCCGCTCGTCCCACACGACCGAGGCTGGCTCTGGCCAGTCAACCAGGGCGCCGACGTTCAGCAACAAGTCATCGAGAGCGACCTCAATCTCAACTTCTGATCGACGAGCTGCCGAAAGCCACCGGACCGAGAGACGGTCGAACTCTGGGCGCCTGTGATCGGTGCGCACCAGAACCGAGTATCCGTCGCTCGCCAAGTCGAGGCGCAGGCTGGCGACCACTTCACTCACTTCGCTGAGCAGCGACCGCCGTTAACCACTCGATGCCTTCCCCTGCGGACAGACCGCTACGACCGACTTGAACCGCCAGGGACCGTAGAGAATCTCGTAGCTCCGAGAGGGCCCCGTCGAGCGCCTCTACGTCGACGAGTCCTGAAGCGCGACCTTGGACGAGCTTCTCTATAGCCAGATCGATTTCGTCGCCAGCGAGAAGGACGTGGTCGGGGGCCGCCTGCTTGACTTGAGTGGATATCGAGTCTCGCTTCGCCTTAGCGATTGCGCCCTCAAAGGCTGTCCGATACGCGCTGAATGCTGCCGAGGCGGACCTAATGTCGTCTGGGGTCGCGCTTTCGGACTTCAGAACCGCGGACGCCTGAAGGATTGCGGTGGCGACCTCGCCCTCCGCGATGCCGCCGCCCGACGAGACCTGGATGTCGCTCGAAAGGCCAGGGATGCCCGCCGTCGATGCTTCTCGTGACTCGGGGACGAAGCTGGCCGGCAACTCGGCGACGAGGTACTTCGTCAAGAAGTCGCTTCCAACGTGCCGAATGTCGGTCTTTGCGAAGTCAAGCGCCACGGCTGCTGATCGCGCCTTCAGCAGTCTCTCGGCAGCAAGCTGATCCGATGCCTCCAACTTCCGATACGCGCGATAAAGCTCTTCGAGTTGGGCCTTGTCGCGCTCATAATCGACGAGCCGCAGTTTCGCTTTCACTGACCCATCTGCGGAACTCTCAATGGCGTCCCGGATGAAGGCCAGAATCCAACGAGACCGCAGAATCGTTTCGGGCTTACGCCTGAACATCCGACCGATGTCTGCGTCGCTCTTGCCGCGGCCAGCCAACTCTTCGATCGCCAGCAACTCATTGATGAACGAGTAGTCGCGACGGAACTCCTTGGCGAGCTGAAGCGAGAGTTCGACGCCAGTGATGTCCCCCCAGTTGGCGTCGCCCGGCAGAACTCCGACTCGGATGTGGTCCATCTCGAGGTCCACGAGGGCTGCGCGACGGGTGTTTCCGTTGACGAGAATGCCGTCTCGAGTGATGATCCCTGGCTCGCGCTGACCGCTGACCGCGAGATCGTCTTTGAGCTCCAAGAACGTGGGATCAATCTTGCCCAGTGGATCGGCGGGATCGCCCCGCAAAAGGTCGTGCAGGTAGTCCTGACTCTCGTTGCCCCAGGGATCGTCTGTGACGTGCTGATCCCGCACTGGGTCAAGCGTTCTCTGCGCGCGAACGCGGTGAGTCTCTGGGTTGTAGAAGAGCATGCTTGTCGGCATCTCAATGACTGGGATGTCCAAGGTGGACGATCGCCATTCAACCCGGACCGTCTCGGCGACGCCTAGCCTGCTCTCAACCTCCTTCACGCGAGCGTCTACTACTTCCGCGATGCGAGCTGCGTTGGGCGGGCGATTCGCGTTCAAGGTGTCCTGACCTCCGTTGAGCAATGTCGGCTTCACCAACCTATTCGGGACTAGCATCCGATCCATCGTCATCTAGGGGGTTCGCGACGTTGAAACAGCACTATTCAGGTTACGCGTGCCCTCTGACACGCAGTCCCCTTCGAAACACCCGGCATGGGAACCCTGGCCCGGCTGGAATCGCTTCCTTGAAGGTGCATGCCCGTGCCTTTTCGTCCGCCCCTCCGCCCCAAGTGCCCGCGCGTCAGCGCTACGCCATGGACTCAACGTGACAACCCCCGATTGGCGCACCTCCAAGAAGGGCACGCGTGTTCGGGTAGCCCTATGGCTGGTTCAAGAGATAGGCGAAGGCAACGTCTTCACCAAGGCGGATTTGCGTGACGCCTTCCCAGGGGTAGAGCAGGTTGACCGCCGTATGCGTGACCTACGAGCTGAGGGATGGCGAATCCTCACGAACCTGCAGGATCCCACTCTGGCCTCAGACGAACTTCGGTTCGCCTCGGCCGGATCCCCGGTGTGGGAGGGGGCCAGTGCCAAGACCGTGCAGTCGACAGTCTCCTCGAGACAGCGGCAATTTGCCTTTGCCCGAGACGGCTACATGTGCACCATTTGCGGGGTCGGGGGCGGCGAGGCTTACCCAGATGCGGCTCACCTTGCCGCCGTGCTGACCGTCAGGCACGTTGGTGACCACCTTGGCCCGGAAGGCCTAGTCACCGTCTGTACGAGGTGCCTGAAGGGTGCTCCCGCGGAGGCGCCTGACGTCAGCGCAGTTCAAGCGGGTTCTCTCTCGTTGTCGCCCGTCGAGAGAGCCTTGCTGCGTACGTGGATTCGCCAGGGCCGCCGAACATCCAGCAACGTTGATCGCATCTACGCCGCCTACCGACAGCTGTCACCACCACAGCAAGCGATCGTGCGCGATTACCTCAACGAAGCACATTAGCCCCACCAGTCTCGGGGACCTATGGGCTCGATAGGTCCGGCTTTCCGACACGATCTCACGTGCTGCCAGACGTCACGTCACACCCCGCGACCGGTCGCTAGTCTGCCCACACCGGCACTTCCAATCGACCACGGAACCTGGTAGTTTTCGAACACCTGTTCGAATTTCGGCAAACCCGAAAGGCACAACAACATGGCGCAGCGCAGCCGGGAAGCCGAGGAATCGGTCGACGCCCCTGTGCGACGCCTTGGGGTGGTCGAGATCTGTGCGGGAGCGGGCGGGCAGAGCCTGGGACTCGAGCACGCTGGCTTCGATCACGAGCTCGCCGTCGAGCTTGATGGCAATGCGGCCGCCACGCTCAGGCACAACCGGGAATCATGGGAAGTTGCCGTCGGGGACGTCGCCAATTCTGAGGTTTGGCGTCCTGCCGACTATCAGGGCATCGATCTTTTCGCCGGCGGCGTGCCCTGCCCTCCGTTCTCGATTGCGGGGCGGCAGCTTGGGGCACTGGACGAAAGAGACCTCTTTGCCTGGGCCGTCGAGCAAGTTTCGGTCATCAAGCCCCGCGCACTGCTCCTCGAGAACGTGCGAGGGCTTAGTACGCCGAGGTTTGCTGGATATCGGCAACATGTCCTTGATCGATTGGCTGAGCTCGGTTACGTCGCCGACTGGACGGTCCTCAATGCCAGCGACTTCGGCCTCGCCCAGCTCCGTCCTCGTTTCGTGCTCGTTGCGCTTCGCCCAGAAGATGCGCGCTACTTCCGCTGGCCAGAGCCGCTTGCCCCGGCTCCGACAGTTGGCGAAGCACTCCACCCACTGATGGGTTCTGATGGCTGGAAGGGTGTCGCCCGCTGGGCAGCCCGCGCGAACAAAGTAGGCCCCACCATCGTCGGCGGGTCCAAGAAGCACGGGGGTGCGGACCTAGGGCCCACACGCGCGAAGCGTGCCTGGGCCGAGTTGGGCGTCAACGGGCTTTCTGTGGCCGACCAAGTCCCCACTGCAGCCGACCCAACGGACTTGGTCCCCAAGCTGACGCTGGAGATGGTTGCGCGCCTCCAAGGCTGGCAGGGCGACGAGTGGGAGTTTGTCGGCGGAAAGACTTCGAAGTACCGGCAGATAGGCAACGCATTTCCTCCCCCTGTCGCGGAAGAAGTTGGCAACGCGATTCTCCGCGCTCTGCACCGTGTGGGACAGGCCCGGCCGGAGATTGAACTGGAGACCCAGCTTCATGACCCTGTACTGCGATTGCTCAAGTCGACGAACGACTTCGTCTCGGAGTCAGATATCGCGGCGCTCGGAGAGCAACACCACGGACGCGATGCTTCAGTCGAGAAGCACATGACACGACTCATGCGCGACTTCACCATCGATGTGCGACGCAAGCGCGGCACTTCCTACTACAGGCTGATCGATTTCAAGGCCTTTGTCGGCCAAGAATCCCACGATCGCCATGACGCCTTCTCCCGAAACCGTGCACTGATTTCCTAATCACCTCTGAGTGCCGCCAACACTCCGTTGCCGCGGCCCAGACGAAGCCGTCTGTTTCCCGCGCGATCGCGGACCGCTGCTCAACCTCCGCGGGGCTCGGGCAGCCAACGTGGTGGGAGGGGCGCTCTCCGCGCCGACTTCGTCGCCTACGGTCAAACTTCGATGCAAGAATCAGAGTGTGACAGGGTCCCGAGGCGGAGTTGAGGCTCCCAGCGGACGATCGGCAAAGTCGTGGGCCTCGTCGCCCGGCCGGCGAGCGAACATGCAAGCGAATCGCTCTCGCGATACTGCTCCGGAGCTCGCGCTGCGCCGTCTGCTGCACGCGCGCGGCCTGCGCTACAGAGTGGCCGCGCGCCCGCTGCCTTGGGTTCGCCGAACGGCAGACATCGTCTTCGGACCTGCGAAGGTCGCAGTATTCGTGGACGGGTGCTTCTGGCACCGCTGCCCGGACCATTCAGCCGAGCCCAAGACGAACACCGATTACTGGAAACCCAAGTTCGAGAGAACCGTCAAGCGCGATCGCGAGATCGACGCGTTGTTGGCGCAAGCTGGATGGCTCAGTTTTCGCGTTTGGGAGCACGACGACCCAGGGGCGGCCGCAGTTCAAGTGGCCCGCATCGTCCGGCGTCGTCGTCAAGCGACCCGCGGCGGCGGCGTGTCCATCCGGTAAGGAGGGACACCTCCGCGATCATGACGAGGCAGATGATTAGCGAGCAGCGTGCGCACGTTTGGAGGGCGAGGCCATGACACAAGTGGGGCCACCCCTGCCAGGAGATGATCACGAGCTGGCTGCGGTGGAAGCCGAGCTGTACCAGCTTGATCCGACTGGTGACCGGGTAGCCAGCGTCCTGCGAAACACGCTTGACCAGCTCTACGACGGGCAGCACACCGGACGCTGGAGCTACGACCAACTCCACAAGACCGAGAAGACGCACATGGGGACATTGGTGGAGATCAACCTCCATCGTGCGTTCGACTTCGCTGACGGGGATGCAACGGACTATCGAATTGCCGGCATCGAAGTCGACTGCAAGTACTCCATGTTCTTCGGCGGTTGGGAGATCCCGCCCGAAGCCGTGGGCCACATTTGCCTCGTGATTACGGCAAGTGACAAAGACAGCAGGTGGCAGGCAGGGCTGATTCGCGTTCGCGAGGAGTACCTGCGCTCAGGGGCTAACCGAGACGCCAAACGTCAACTGAAGGCAGCCGATCGAGGTCGGATACGTTGGCTCTGGCCGGATCACGGGCAACTGGCCCCGAATGTGTTCTTGGCCCTTTCGGACGATGAGCGCGAACGCATATTCAGCGCTCAGGCACGCTGGGGCCATCAGCACGGGCAGGCTCGTGTGAATGAGCTGTTTCGTACCGTCCAAGGGCGGACTATTCGTCGGGCTGAGCTCGCCACCGTGGCGCAGCAGGACGACTTCATGAAACGCGCGCGGGCGTCAGGGGGGGCTCGTACCATTCTGCAGCCAGAGGGCATCGTGGTCCTCGGTCACCAGGACAGTGATCCGACGGTCGCAGAAGCATTGGGATTGCCGGTACCCCGAAAGGGGGAGTTCGTGGCGTCCCGCGTCGCACCCAGGAACCAAGAGCCGGATAGCAACGCGGTGCAAATCGACAATCAATGGTGGGTCGTGGCGCACCCCGAAGACCCGATCGTCGTTGCACCGAACGTGCCAAAGCACCTCCCCACCTCCTGAGGCACCGGACCCGCGGACACTGGGCGCGAAGGAGCTTCACTCCGCACGTCAGTTGCGATTACGCCCGTGCGTCCTCGAAAGAAGCACTGACTTCCAGTACGACTCACGGGCTAGGACGTGACTGTCATCGGTTCTCATCGACCAGAACTCGAGCAGCGCGAAACGAAGGTTGACCGCTGCGTACTCGGAGCCTTCTTGAGCAACGAGTTCCATCAACCCTTTGTTGTCGCCATGCAGGGTTGCGCAGTACTCGCAAAGGCGCTGCCAGATGCCCGTATCCCCATAGGCAGCACCAACGTACGGCTCTCCAGTCAGTTGGTCGTGGATGACGTACACACCCTTCATGTGCTGCAAGGCGTCACGCCAGTCTGGTCGGTTCTGCCTGACCACCGCCTGAATTTCGGCAAAGGAGTGATTGATCCGATCATGACCCGGGAATGGCTCCCCTGAGTAAGGCTCCGGCAAGACGGAGTTCACGGTCATGAAGTCGACGTGGGTCTCCATGTTGAGGCGCGCATTGCGTCCCGGCATACGAAAGCCCACTTGAAGGCGCTTGATGTAGGGACCGAGCAGATCAGAGCGAAGCCGCACGTCATAGGAGGGAGCATGAGGCGTGGGGTCTCGCCCAAGCACCTCAAAGACGCCACCGAAGAGCCACACCGCAGGGTTCTCATGGGTTTGCGCGAGGGAGAAGACGAACTGACGATTGAAGTGGTCCGTGGCTCCTCGCCACCGATTCCAGACCACCCACTCGTCCCAATCCCCTGCCAACACGTCCATCGGATGAGCCTCTTGGTTGAACATCGCGCAGTGCAGCTTGCACTTCGTCGGATCGAGGATCGTCGCCGTGAGCGATCGCAGCGGGATGGGCTCCACGTACCGAAGGCTACGACTCATTGTGAGCTGCATGCGCGAATCTGGGACGCATGGCTTGTCAGAGCGGGCCCACTTGCGTTCCTGGACCTTCTGAGCCCGTCGCGAGACGGGCAGTCAGTCAGAGTGGTCGAGGTGCCCGTAGCTGAAGACATGGAGACTCACGACGTCGATCTCACGGCGCGGGTCACCGAAGAATGCCGACAGCCGATTGCTCACTCGAAGGAACGGCCGCTCGCGAACCCCACCAACTGCCGTCCAGTTTGCGTTCGGGACCACAAGGAACAGGTGTTGGGCGTCTGGTGCGATATGTGCCTTCCAGAGATCCTTCAAGTCATGGTTGTTGTTAACGGTTCCGCCCCGCTCCACCTCGGCAAGGATGCCGCGGTTGGCCGAGATGCGGTAGAAGAAGTCCGGTCTCGCCCCAGTCACGAACCCGTCTTCTGGCGTGAGGACGACCTCTTCGCTGAAACCGAGCCGTGCCGTAAGCAGGTCCGCCACGATGGACTGGATCGCACCACTCTGCGCACCGTGGACGTGTGCGGCTCCGATCCGGTCATCGCTTGCCTGCAGGTACTGAGCCAGTTCGCGTGCCAGCTGGTCGACAACGCCCATTTCCCGAGCTTCGGCGGGCGTGAGCCGAGCGCGAGTGAATCTCGCCGCCTCGACCCCCATACACCGAGCTTCGCAGCTCGATTCACAAGAAGCTAGTCGTGCGCTCCCAAGGGCTCCCGACGTCGGGACCGTGTCCTCATCAAGTCGGACCACCGCCGCTGACGACAGAACCTGCGCCACCGGCGACTTCAGGTGGGCTTTCCCCGCTCACCGAAGGCACAGCAGTCGACGACGCCCAGCGCTCGAGAAGCGCGCTCGCGGCGGCTTCAAGGTGGCGATCGCTGAAGCCCTGTTCAAGCAGCCACTCGTAGGAGGTCCCAGGATCAATATGACCGAAAGGTCGTCTCCTCTGTCGGATGTACTCAGTAGGTTTGGGATCGAGGAATGCAAGCCAGATCGAGTCGACGGGGGTCTACTACTGTGGCGTCTCCTGCCGGGGTTCAAACTCGACTTGTACTTTCCGAGTCTGCGGATCATCCTGGTCGCGCGGCCACTTGGATCGGGCCATTGCTGGCGTTGGGGACCCGTGTTTCGCGGTATTCGCGGAGGAACGTCGACCGCCAATTGGTCGTGGTTCTAACTGTGCCTAAGCGCGACTTCGCCGCAGCACTCATCGGCTGCGGTTGGGTGCTCGCGAGCGAAGCTCCAGCGCTAAACGAACCTCTCGAGACCTTGAGACAGCTGAAAGCGGGCCAGCCGATCCGGGCGGTGAACAGTGGCTGGGTCGTCACCGGGTACTTTTCTTCCTTGGACGAAGCCGCTAGCCCACCGCGGGCTCAATTTGCCGGGTCCAATTGGCGCGTGGATGCCATCCGCGCTCTCACTAGTCTCTCCGAGCTGGAACATGCGGAACGCGAACTTCGCCCGGAGCCAGGGAGTATGGAGCACATGGCGCGCCTTGACGCGGCATGGGACGCGCGTCTCGCGCTGCCAGAAGCAGATCTCGCCATCATAGGGACCCTCAAGTGGTTGGAGCAGGACTTCGATTCCTTCTTGGGCCGAGAGAACGACAGCTGGCCGTCGAGTTCAGTCAAGACGATCCTCAAACCGAAGGAGAGGCGTGCGGCAACCTGGTTCACCACTTTGTATGCCTCCGCACGACTGGCAGACCACCTGCCACTCCCGAGAGATTTCGGTGGGGTGATCCTCGATGGCAACGGGGCCATCAGGTACATCGCCGAGATCGAGGCTCCGTCTGTGATCTGCGTGCTCGATCGCTCCGTAGCTGACGAGACATCGGCTGAACTCTTGACGCAACTGAGGAACACCCGGGGAGAGCCGCTTTCGCTGTCGGAGGATCTGGGTTGGCGGCCTCCGGCTGGCGTAGAGGCCCTGGCGTTCTCGGTGGCCCTATGAGCCGTATCGACGCTCTGAACCAACGCTATGCAGCATCTGCGAGTCTCGTCCGTACCGGTGTTGAGATCGTTGCCGTTGGGAACCCCTACGGGGCACGATTCAATTTTGCGGTTCGCAAGCTCTTGGAGCTCGCCAGAGACGAGGGCGGCGTCTTCCTTGACGACTTGGTTGGGTCCGCGCGAGCACTGCGATGGAAGCTGATCACCCAACCCCAGCCCATCATCAGCAACCCCAATCTCGAGCACTTGACGTTCGAGGTGACCAAGCATGCCAACCGTTTGCGAGGTGCCATCAGTGATCAGGGGTTGCTTGATGAGCTGACGAGCGCCGCCTCCCTTGTAGCGTCGGCTGATTCGGAGGTTGGGGCGACGCTGCTGCGCTCCATCGAGGAGGTGGGGGCTGAGTCCTGCGTAGTTGTCGCCGCCAGCCGACCCGCCGCGGCTGGACTCGCCAGCTGGCTTGAAGACTCCGGCGTCCTGGTGTTGACCGCCGGTGAACTTGAGCGGGATCAGCCTGAGCGGCAGCAGGCCTATGCGATCGGACCGCCGCGGTTCTTCCGTTCGTCGCTGGTGACCGCCCCAGTCACGCCAGAGGTCACGTTCCTGCTACCGGCGTGGTTCAGGGACCGAAGCGTTCCCCAGTCAGCCATCGCGGCATACGCCGAGGGAGCCATCCGAATTGAGGCGCGGCTGTTCACTGAAGGTGACATGACGGAGCCTGGGTCTGACTTGCCTGACGAGCCAGAGGCTGAGAGCGAGTACCTGCCACAGCCAGCCTGGGGTAACCGCCCTGATGTGGATCGCGAACCCGGTAGCGAGGAGGTCGAGGCACGCAAGATCCTGTTGAGCGGGAAACTCGCACTGTGGCTCGATGATGGTGAGCGCATTCGCTCCCTTGACCCCGATCAGCCGGCTGGCGAGCGGGTCACGTACACGGACATTGCGGCCGTCCGGGCGGGCACCTACCTGCTGCTGCGGCAGGGCGAGACGGAGCACAGCGCGCTATACAAGGCCGCGATCGCCGGGCTGGCTCGTGGTGCCGTCGTCGATCAGTCACAGTTAGCTTGGAAGCATCGTCTGGCTGAGCGGATCCAAGAACTTGGCTACCGACAGGTGGTCAAGCAGTTGCGTTCCGTGGGGGTGAGAACTGCCGATCGTGCACGCGCCTGGTCAGATCCCAACTTGATCCGCCCTGCTAGTGATCAGGACTTTGAGCGGCTCCTGCAATGGCTCGGCTTCCCCGTCCAGCCGACCTTCGGCTACGCCACCATGTTGCGAAAGGCCCTCTACGTCGCTAGCGCCGAGATCGGGAGGCAACTCGAAGGCGCAGTGAGCGATGCGGATCTGTCCCAATTGGATACGACAGGCCACTTGAGCTTGGAGGTCCCGTCCGAGGGCTTCCGCGGGATCCTCGCAACACGAGTCCTGGCCGTTTCGCCCTGGACCGAGATCGTGCCGCGCCACGATGCCAGGGTGCCGTTCGAGGATCGGAGTGGTCAGTGGCTCGAATGATGCCGGCCTATTGCCCTGACGATGCTCCGCCTGGCGAAAAGACCATCTATGCAGAGCTCCAGCGGGCCGACGCTTCCCACGACTGGGTCGTGCTGCACTCGCTAGGGATCGCCAACCACATTCGACAGGTTGAAGGCGAAGCCGACTTCGTTGTGATTGTCCCCGAGTTGGGCATTTTGGTGATCGAGGTCAAGTCGCACCTATCGATCGACCGGCGTAGCGACGGAACGTGGAAGCTCGGCAACGACGCGCCCACCTCACGGGGGCCATTCCGGCAAGCTAGCGAAGCGATGTACAGCCTGCGTGACTACCTGGAGAAGAAGCACGTAGACCTGCGTTCCATCCCGCTGATCTCGGCCGTTTGGTTCACCGGCGTCCGCGCCCGCACAATGCTGCCTGCGAACCCAGAGTGGCACGACTGGCAGGTCCTGGATTCCGAAGATTTGAAGTCTGCTCCGGCCGCAATCCTTCGCACGCTCGCGGCCGGCACTGGACACCTCGACGACAAGATCAAGCACTTCTCCTACGGCGGTGTCGGGCCCGATCGCGAGACTGCTGAACGAATCGTCGGCCTGCTCCGCCCGAGATTTGAGCTGGTAACCGTGCCGGGTGACCGTCGGCGTGCCCGTGAGTCCCAGCTGACGACCTTCATAGAGGAGCAGTTCCTGGCGCTCGATGCCGCTTCGGACAACCACAGCGTCCTGTTCACGGGGCCCGCTGGATCGGGCAAGACCTTCTTGGCGATGGAGTCTGCTCACCGCGAGGTCGCCTCCGGCAAGCAGGGACGGTTGATGTGCTTCAACCGACTCCTCGGCAAGCGGCTTGCCAGCGACATGGCGGATGTTGGGGGGCTCAGTGTCGGCACGTTTCACAAGGAACTGCTTCGTCTGGCAGACCTCGACCGTGTACCCGAGGGCTCCGGACCCGAGTTCTGGAATGAGGAGTTGCCCGAACGGGCAATCGAAGCGCTTATCGATGCCGACGGCCCACTGATCTCAGACTTCTTGATCATTGACGAGATCCAGGACATCGCCACTGAGCCCTATCTAGATGTCCTCGACCTAATGGTTGCCGGTGGCCTGAAGGAAGGCCGACTGCTCCTCTTCGGAGACTTCGAGCGCCAGGCAATCTTCGAGAACGAGAAGGGGCGCGACAGGCTGATATCACGCGCACCATTCCTTGCGACGTACAAGCTGATGCAGAACTGTCGCAATCTGCCGCGCATCGGCTATCAGGCGAACCTGGTCTGCCACCTGCAGCCCGGGTATCAACAGTTCCGTCGCCAAGACGACGGCATCGATCCGGTGTTTCGCCAGTACCAGGCAGGGCAGGACCAGGCGAAGCTCCTCGCCACGGCGATCCGCGAGCTTAGGGACGACGGCTACCAACTCAACGAGATCGTCGTCCTGAGCCCGCTCCGAGATGCCTCCACAGCAGCCACGACGAGCGACCCGTGGCTCCGGCAGATCTTGAAGCCTGCCGACGGGCTGGCTGCCCGCGCAGGCCAGGTGCAGTACGCGACCATACATTCCTTCAAGGGCCTCGAGGCCCCTGCCGTCGTGGTGACCGACCTCGATGACACCACCACCGCCGACCACTTCGACTCATTGCTCTACGTCGGACTTACCCGGGCGACGGACCGTCTCATCGCCCTAATCGAAGGAAACACACTCCGTCACGCCGTTGGAGGGACCACATGAGCGGACTCGAAGCCCGGGCCATCGTCGAAGCCGAGCTCCGACGCGAACTGTTCGGCCCGGCCGATGATGAGGAACCCGTCGGGAGGCCCGTCGATTGTTCGAGCGGCACGCTCTCCTTCGCCACGGTCGAGGAAGGCCGGGGGCAGTTCCATGACAGCGCCACCCTGCAGGAGATCTTGACGATGGGGACACCTCTGACCCGGTACGGCATCGGAGTACTACACAGCGGCGCGGCCATCGGCGGTACGGCAATCGGAGACGCGGCCGAGGACGATCTCGATCTCACCGGCACCCCCGGGCTGGCCCACAACGAAGAGGATCCGGACGGCGCGCCTGTCGAGATCCAAGGTTCGCTGCGTCACGACGTGGCCGATTCAGACGACTTCGACCTGACCGACGCGAATAGGTTCAAACCCTCGGCGATGGCGATCTCATTCCAGTGCAGGGTGCCGGCGGACGGCTCGCTTGCCGTCACCGTGACCGGTGCGCACTACGAGAGGCTCAGCGTTCACATTCCCGGGGTCTCCAAGCCGCTGGACTGGTGGCGTCGCCGTCCCTTCACACTCAGGGGATCGGTCCCCGGCAGCGTCCTAATGGAGGAAACCAACCGGCTCAAGATCGTCGACACCAAGGCGGAGGGCGATGCGCCGGGCATCGCACCAACGACTCAAGTGTTCAGCCGCCCGGTGCCGGGAGTTGACGACCCAGACCTACGACTGGTGACGGTCGCAGTGGTGAATCAGGTGACGGGGACCGGACCGAGTAGCGCCTTGTTTCAGATGGGTTTCACCGTCGCTGCCGCTCACGGCCTGGTCATCGAGCCGTACCCGGAAGTCGAACTGCCCGACCGTGACGCGGAAGAGAAGTCGATCGACCTGCTCTACCGGAACAAGAGAACGTATGCCATCGGTCACGGCTGCGCCGCCGAGTGGCCAGGCGAAGTTGACGCCCCGGTAGCGCTGGCACGCGCCGTGGCTTTGCCGGCTTTCGAGGTCGTTAGCCTGACACCGAACATTCATCTCACCGACGAGAGCGGCAACTACCTCCTCGACTCAGGGGGGAAGCGGCAACCCGTCACGGTCAGCATGCGGGATCTGGCCGACTGGACCGCCGAAGGGCAGGCTCAGGTTGAGACTGTGCTCCGTCTGTACGGTCAGTGGATCGATTCACGGAAGGCCGAGATCGACGACTTGCCTGACCGCTTCCGAGACGCAGCTCGTCGGCACATGGCGCTCGCGGAAGCGGCTCACGAGCGTATGACGAATGGGTGGCAACTGGTCGGCTCAGACCAGAGGGCTCAGCAGGCGTTTCGTTGGGCCAATGAGGCCATGCTTTACCAGCAGGTACGTTCCAACTTCCCGTTGCGTGAAGTCGAACGCGGCAAAGATGACGTCTTGCGCGTTAAGGGGACTCATCCCGTGCCGGTGGTTCCGCCGGGCAGGGGTACCTGGCGGCCCTTCCAGATCGCCTTCATCCTCACCTGTCTGCCCGAACTCGTCGACCCCTCTCGGAAGACCCGCTCGCTTGTCGACCTAATCTTCTTTCCGACAGGAGGCGGCAAGACCGAGGCGTACCTCGGTGCCTGCGCGATCAGCCTGCTGGCTCGCCGCTTGCGCAATCCCGAGGACGCGGGCACGGACACCCTGATGCGCTACACGCTACGACTCCTTACTGCCCAGCAGTTCCTGCGTGCGGCCTCGCTGGTCTGCGTGCTCGAAGCAATTCGTGAGGACCACTCCGACGTTCTGGGGACCGCGCCGTTTGGTATCGGGATCTGGCTGGGTGGTTCCTCGACCCCCAACAGCTGGAGGAAGGCCGTCGACGTGCTGGCGCGGCTCAGGCGCAACCCGCACGAGCAGAACCTCTTCCTGCTGCTGCGCTGCCCTTGGTGCGGGGCGCAGATGGGCACCAAGCCCAAGGGGAGGGGTGGGCAGGACGTCATCGGCTACGAGCAGGTCGGGCGTGACAGGGTCGCGCTGCGCTGCGTCGACTCCGAGTGCCGCTACTCGCGGCGCTCCGGCCTGCCGGTGCATGTGGTCGACGAAGACATCTACGAAGTACGTCCCTCGATCGTGATCGGCACCGTTGACAAGTTCGCCATGATGGCTTGGCGTCCCCGAGCCCGGAACCTCTTCGGCTATGACGAGCAGGGCGAGCGAGTCGTTTCTCCTCCCAGCCTGATCATTCAAGATGAGCTACACCTCATCTCAGGCCCCCTCGGTTCGATGGTCGGCCTATATGAACCCGTCATCGACGAGCTCTGCACCGACCGACGAGGCGAGGCTCCGATCCCGCCAAAGATCATCGCCTCAACCGCGACCATCCGCCGCTACGAAGACCAGATCAGAGGACTCTTCGGCCGCGAAGATGTTGCTCTGTTCCCGCCACACGGCTTGGTGGAAGGCCGTTCCTTCTTCGCTGAACCTGCCCGTCTACCGGACGGATCGCTCGAGCCAGGCCGTCGCTACATCGGAGTCTTTAGCGCCTCACTCGGGTCCATGCAGACCGTCCAGACTCGTGTGGCCGCCGCGACCCTACAGGCGGTCACCAAAGTGCCTGAGGCGGATCGCGACGGCTACTGGACCAACCTGAACTTCCTCAATTCTCTGCGCGAGCTTGGCAACACCGTCTCGCTGCTGGAGTCGGACGTACCTGACTACCTAACCGGCCTGATGCGCCGAGACGGAATCGCTCCCCGCTGGCCAAGCCGCACCATGGAACTCACCTCGCGGCGGCGCTCCGACGAGATACCCAAGGCCCTCGAACAGCTCCAGGCCTCGTACGTCCGTGGGCAGGAACGCCAAGACGCCATCGACATCTGCCTCGCCTCGAACATCATCGAGGTCGGAGTCGACATCGACCGCCTTGGCTTGATGACCATCGTCGGACAGCCCAAGACCACTGCTCAGTACATCCAGGTATCCGGTCGCGTCGGGCGTCGCGCCGACGTCAGTCCCGGGCTGGTGATCACCATCTACGGCGCCGCCAAGCCGCGCGACCGCAGCCACTACGAGCGCTTCCATACCTACCATCAGCGGCTTTACGCTCAGGTAGAGCCCACCTCGGTGACCCCGTTCGCCACCCCGGTCCTCCGCCGAGCACTCCACGCAGCTGCTGTTGCCTACGTACGGCAGACCGCACCGGAGGATCTGCCTCCGTACCCGTTCCCCTCAGCCAAGTACGACGAAGCTATCGATCTGCTCCGCGAGAGGGCCTTGATCGCCGACTCTGGCGAAGTCCCGTCCCTGGAGCGAATGGCCGGCAAGCGTGCCCGGCAATGGGATGGTTGGGAACGCACCATCTGGGAAGCCAATCCCGCCCCGTGGGGGGACCCCAAGCAGGGCCTGATGCGCTTTGCTGGCACGCTCCCTGATCTCGACAGCAAAGCAACGATCTGGGACGTACCGACCAGCATGCGCAATGTCGATGCCGAGTGCCGACTGGCGATCTCGCTGGCCTACGTCTACGCCGACGCCGATGCCGAAATGGAGGACGGAGCATGAGCACCGGAGCTATGAGGCGAGCCCAGCTCGTCACCCCATTCGGCGTCGGCGCGATGAGCGTGCTCGTCAACGGCACGTCGGTAATCACAGCGGGGCTGGATCACTGGTACGAGACCAATGACGCCAGCAGCCTTGCACTGGAGGAGTACCAGGAGCACGACTGGCGACTGGAAGCTCGCTTGCGCGTCTCAGAGTTCCGGCTACCGCCGGACTACCGTTACCAGGCGCAGGGCAATGACAATCGCAACGTCAAGCTCACCGTGCCGGTACTGCGTTTCCCACGGTGGTGCTTCTGCATGTACTGCAAGCGCCTGGAACTATCAACGCTCACCATGCAGCAGGCTGTGGTCTGCAAGGACAAGAAGCATTCCGACTGGAAGTACAAGCCGCGCATGTCACAGGTGCCGTTCGTAGCCGTCTGCTCCGACGGGCATCTAGACGACTTCCCCTTCGACAAGTGGGTCCACCGTGCGCACCACCCCGCCTGCAACGGAACGCTGCGCCTGAAGTCCGCTGGTGGCGGTGGTCTTGAAGGACAACGAGTCGTTTGCGACGGATGCCAGAAGGAGCGAACGCTGCGCGGGATCACCGAGGCGCGTTTCGTGAACGGTGAAGAGCACACAAACCTCAGCGACCAGTTGTCTTCACGCGACGACCCCTACCTATGTACCGGCGCCCGCCCGTGGCTTGCCAGGCTCGAGGGAGTCTGCGGACAACCGATGCGCGGCGCCCTCCGTGCTGCCGGCAACGTCTATTTTCCGAAGGTCGAATCCTCGATCTACCTGCCGCGCAAGGAGGGGGCGGTCAGTGCCGAGATGCACGACCTGATGCGCCACCCAGCGGTCAGCACCACTATGCGCACCCTGCACAGCATCTTCGGCGCGGGGCTCGAGGTCGAAATGCTACGCGCCCAGCTCCTGAAGAACGTCCCGCCAGAGCTGTTCGGCCCCATCTCCGACGACGAGCTGATCGCTGGTTACCGCGATCTCCTGGGCGTCGGAGAAGAGACGCTCGAGCCGGGGGAGGACTCCGATGCCGAGGTACTCACGGGCGACGACGAGTGGCGCTTCCCAGAGTTCCAACACATTCGAGAGACCCCAAAGGATGACTACCTAACCGCCACCAATCCCGGCATCCACCGCGATTTGGATTCGCACCTAGAGCGGGTGCGCTCTGTGGATGTGCTCCGCGAGACAAGGGCACTGCGCGGATTTACTCGTGTGCGGGACGATTCCTTGAAGCTCAGCGCCGGGAAAGCTCTACTGCGTCGGCACCCACTTCCACCCGTCCAGGACTGGCTACCCGCCTACGTCGTTAAGGGCGAGGGCATCTACTTTGAGCTTGACCCCAGTCGGCTGGCGGTGTGGGAAGCTCGCGCCGAAGTACAGGCTCGCGCCCACAAGATCGCTGACCAGTTCGGGCGAGTCGCCTCCCAGCGCGGTCTCCAGGACCGCAATCTCACCCCACGCTTCGTCATGCTGCACACGCTTGGGCACCTGCTGATCAACGAACTTGTCTTTGCATGCGGTTACAGCTCGGCATCGCTGAGAGAGAGGCTCTACGTCTCGAGCACCGTTGGGCGCGAAATGGCGGGGCTGCTCATCTACACCGCGGCAGGCGACTCCGAGGGCACGATGGGCGGCCTGGTGAGAATGGCGCGACCCGACAACCTGCGTTCTGTCTTTGCCTCGGCGATCTCCGATGCCCGCTGGTGTTCCACCGACCCGGTTTGCATGGACGCGGGCGAGAAGGGCCAAGGACCAGACTCCTGCAACTTGGCTGCCTGTCACGGGTGTGCCCTGCTACCGGAGACCAGCTGCGAAGAGTTCAATCGCTTCCTCGACCGAGGGCTCGTGGTGGGCACGTTCGCAGATCCCACGATGGGGTACTTCTCGAGCTTTGTCTAGGAGTGGGTTGTGCAGGGTCCGCCGCTTCTTCGTTCCTGACGTGAGCCGCACTTCCCGTACGCCTGACGCTGGGTGACGATCGGCGACTTGAGGGCTGTCCGGAGGCGGCCACTACGGCACCGCAGGAGCATTCACCGGCGCAGCGGAGTCGCATCACCTTGACGGGTACTTCGCCATTCTCCTGGCTCGTGAGGGCAACCGGCCGGTGGATTGCTGGAGTTCGGCGAGGAATGTGTGCAACGAAGGTGCAAACGTCGTTCGACATGTGGAGACTCGGGGCTACTACCGGGGGAGGGTACCTACGCAATGGATGCGACGCATCGGAGGATTGTCGACGCCAGTAACTCCAGCGAGAGGGAGTTCGTGGCGGGGGTCGTCGATGAACTCAGCCGGCGTTTCAGTGCCTGGATCGTCACGCCGCAGCAACTTGAGGCTTGGGAGACTGGGCTTGGATGGATCTGGGAAGCATGCCAAGGTCTCCCCACAAGTGCTGGCGGATGGCTGATCCTCCCCGAGTACGTTCCACCTTTGTCGTCGATCCGCCCCGACCTAGTGATCGCTACCGGCGAACGTGCCTTCGTGATCGAGCAGAAGACAGGCGGTCAGAAGGTGGGCCGCTCAGCGGAGGTGCAGCTCGAGCGCTACGCACGCGAGATCTGGGGGTCTGTCGGGATCGCCAGGCGGGGGGCGTTGTACCCCGTTCTGATGACCTCAGGAGCATCCGACGGACCGCCCGCGCGACTCGAGAGCCCCTGGACTTCGAGTGGCGGTTACTTGAACGTGCTCGTCCCAAGCCAGTTGGGCGAGATCCTTGCCGGGGTCGCACTGAAGGACCATTCCGTGCCGCAGCTGGAGGCTTGGACCGAGGCCAAGTACGACCTACATCCGAGCATCGTCGAGGCCGCAACAGCGCTCATCGCCCATGTCGAGGATCGAAACGTCCTGACACACGTGGCCGACGACGAGGAGCTGAATCGCGTCCGCGAAGTGCTTCTTGACTGTGTGAGCCAGGCCAAGCGCGATGGCAAGCGCGTTGTAGTCATGGTTACGGGTGTTCCGGGATCCGGCAAGACGCTTGTGGGACTCCGTCTGGCCCACGACCCGGACCTGCAGGCCGCATTACCAGCTGGGAGCGGCACTCCCCTGTATCTGACCGGAAATGGGCCGCTCGTTCAAGTGCTGGTGGAAGCGATCGCGCGCGACCATCACAGCAGGTATCCCGAGGAGGGCATGGCGCAGTCTCGGGCCTGGGCGGGGAGCAAGGTCAAACTCGTACGGGCCATCACAGCAGATGACTTCCCAGTGGATTCGCACGTTGTCGTGTTCGACGAAGGCCAGCGAATCTGGACAGCCGAACAGATGCGCCTCAAGCACGGCAAGGACCACAACGTCTCTGAAGCAGAGGCCATTCTCGCGACGCTAGAGGATCGAGAGTGGGCTGTGCTCGTGGTCTTGATCGGGGGCGGACAAGAGATCAACCGAGGGGAGGCCGGCCCCGCGACATGGATGGAGGCGATATCGACCCGCACAGTGAGCGACTTCGTGTGGTCTGGGTTGGTCTCTTCGGAGGTCGCCGTGGCAGGGGACAGCCGGGCCGTGCAGGATCCGCAACTCCACTTGCGAGTGTCTCGTCGAGCGAGTTCAGCGGCAGCCCTGTCGGAGTGGGTTGAGATGCTCCTCGACGGGGAGTTGACCGCTGCAGAGGCACTGCGAACCCGCGAGTTCCCCCTATTTCCACTAGTCGTGACCAGAGACTTGGAAGTGGCGAAGAAGTGGGTGCGTGACAGCGTCGAGCACGACGCCGCAGACGGCTTTCGACCCACAAGCGGCGCCTTCGCCAGTTCAAAGAACGGGAGGCTTCGGGCCTACGGGCTCGAGGTTGGCTCCGGGTCACGCGATGAGATTGACTGGCCCAAATGGTTCCTCGACCGAGCCCCCAGCGTTCACGCCTCCGAGCTTCTTGAAGTCGCAGCGAGTGAGTTCAAGTGCCAAGGCCTAGAACTCGACTACGCACTGGTGGGCTGGTCGTGGGATCTCGTGTGGATCGATCAGAAGTGGCGGCCCAGACGTCTCAACAAGTCGAAAGCAAGCTGGCACAACCTGAAACTAGACGCCGAATACTTGATCAACGCCTACCGAGTTCTGCTGACTAGATGTCGGCGTGGCATGGTGATCTGGGTTCCAGAGGGCAATGCCGGGGACCCAAGTAGAGATGTTGCCGGCATGAACGAAGTCTTCGGAGCCCTAATTGCAGCAGGCGTCATGCCCCTCGAAGAGGGTCCAAGTCCGGCAGGACCGCCGGGACTAGTTCCTGCCCGAACTGCATAGCTCTGGCTTCGCTTGGACTTGGATCCGCACCTTCCTAGACGCCCTCGACACCGCTGCATTCCCCGACTGACTGTCATCCCCGACTCGTCCACCACCTGGCACAGTTGGCAGAGATCATGGCCCGTTCAGCCCTGTGGATGACCCCCATTTCTGCCCTATCTTCTGCCCTATCTTGGTGAGTCTGGGTGGTTCTCAGTGGGTCTGGGTGCGCGAAAACCGTTGAATACCAACGATTTGGGGATATGGCTTCTTAGAGGGGGAGGGTCTGAAAATCGGAAGGTCGACGGTTCGACCCCGTCCCTGGCCACCATCAAGTCCCCGTGCAGCGCAACGACTTTCGGCGCTCGGCAATTCCTACTGAACTAGCAGTGAAGGCGCTTTTGCTCTTTCACAAGCGCATGATCTTTGGATAACCTGTCCAATTAGTCCGTTTGAGGGAATGTGTTCGGGGAACATCACGATGGCGAGGCGAGGATCCGAAGGGTGTCTTGTCCTGCCGTCCGGTATGGCTCGTCAAGCCCCAGCCAGGCGGGATCACTTGGGTCGGACAGTGCATCTGCGAGGTGCCTGATTCGCTTCCGGTCGCTACCTGCCAACCGGCCAAGTTCGTCCGCATGATCAGTGATGCACGCAGCGAGCACGGCGGCATCTTGCAGGTGCCGCTCGCGATCCCGATTGTCCGCGAGATGAGCAGCGCCCTTGAGTACGAGCGCGGCGAGTTCGTCAGGAATGCTGATCTCGTATACATCTCCATCGCCGATGTCGATGACGTACGCCAGGGTGCGGCGCAGTGCTTGCGTGCCACCGTCCACGGTGAACATCGGGCGCCCTCGTAGTAATTGTTTGCTCCGTGGTGCCGCGTGGTCGGCCGCCATCACGTCGATCTTCTCGGTGCCGAGCAAGGATGCGCGCTCATAGCGATAGTGGGGGCTGCTCTTTCGACGCGGGTCGGCTGGCTCACGAAGTTGATAGCCGAGGGCCGTGATGTGCTCATCGGCTTGCACAGCCGCGGTTGTATCGATCTCGATGTGCAGCAGGACATCGACGTCGTCGGTCGGTCGAGTGAACGTCACTCCGCGCGCTAGGGCATGTGCCTGGACCATCAAGCCACCGACCAGAGTCCACTTGTCGGTGGCCATCTCTCGCGCGAGTTCGAACACGTTCGGCCACGGGTGCAGCCAGCCGCCCGAAGGAGGCGACAAGGGGACTCGTCTGCGCTCCAAGGTCACTGCAGCAACTCCAACCGGTCTCGCAGCAGCGCCAACGCAGCTGCGCGCTCGCGCGAGTCAAGGGATTCCGCAAGGTCTAGGGCAACGATGACGGCGCTGGCTACCAACCTGCCCCCCTTTTCGTTGTCCGCGACTCTCAACGTCACGTTGCCCCGAGCATCCTCGACCAGCCGAAAGCGGGCAATGATCTGCTGAGCGGTTGCCGAGTCGACGTATCCGTCAACCTCATCGTGCCGAGCCGCTGCAAGTCCAAACTGCCCGGCGATGGCTCCGTCCGCGTCGATCGCCGAGGACCCCGTCAGTGTCACCTCCTGCCTGATCCGGTCGATGAACGAGTCGGATGCGCGATAGCGCCGGACGCTGGCACGCCCCCGAGTCGCTCGGACCACATCCTCGGCTGACAGGTGGCGCAGTCGCGATATCAGACGAGACCGTTCGATAGACCCGAGCCGTCCGGTCTCCCCGGCGGTCAGCAGGTCGATGGCTGCGCCACTCGTCTCGGCAGACCATGGCCGACCACGCCGGACTCCTCGGGTGCGTAGCCGGTGCACCGACGCCGCATCGATGAGCGCCGCCCGGCCGACTGTCCCCACCCGCGTGAGGTCACCAGCCGCCAATAGCCTTTCGACTTGTCGCATGCCGACGCCCAGTCGCCGAGCCGCCTCGGAACTGGTCATCGTCTCGGTCGCTGATGCCATGACATAAATAGTCGCATGAGCGACGCATTATGTAAACCCCGCGACGAGACTCACGAAAAGTGCTCGCGAAATGGGGTGCTCCTCGTTTGAGAAATGCTCGCGTAGCGGTGAGCGGGGGATATCCCCGCCTGAAGGGTGGACCAGCGCGCACCTAGGTCGATGACGTTGTCCGCATCCAACCCAAGGCCTGCCAAGACCGTGGGGAAAGCTCCCACCCAGGCCTCCCCGAGGGCATCAAGCCGCTCCGGCAGGCTCGCCACTCTGATCGATCTGGACAGCTCGCCGAGCCCGATCATGGGATCCCTCTTGCATCGCCCGCGCATAGTGCCGCTCGATATAGCGCTTGTCCGCATGTCGTAGTAGGAGCGCTGTGGGCTGCTAAGTCGCATAGGCCTTGCATTGCCGTACGTTATTCCGTACGTTTATCCCATGTCCAACATAATCACCGCGACAGACGCCAGAGCAAAACTCTACAAATTACTGACCGAAGTCAACACCAGTCATAGCCCTATCACGATTACCGGCAAGTCCGGAAATGCGGTGCTGGTCTCCGAAGACGACTGGAACGCCGTGATGGAAACAGTGGCGTTGCACTCCGTTCCAGGCCTTGTGGAAGACATCAACTCCGGGCGAGACGAACCGATCGATACCACCCCGTTGACCTGGTGACCTACGAACTGGCCTTCACCGTTCGTGCCCGAAAAGATGCAAAGAAGATCACAGGCAGCGGGCTACAGCCACAAGCTCAACGACTCCTTGACGTTATTGCCGACAACCCATTCACCAATCCACCCCCGTACGAAAAGCTTGTCGGAGACCTCAGGGGCGCTTACTCACGACGCATCAATCTTCAACATCGCCTCGTCTACGAGGTACTGGAATCCGATGGGATCGTTCGAGTCCTTGTAATGTGGAGTCACTACGAATAACGTCATCAGCTGACAGAAATCGGACGCTTTTCACGCTGGTTCACCATGGAGCACGAAGTCGGCACTGCCAGCGACTGAAACTCGGAAGGTCGACGGTTCGACCCCGTCCCTGGCCACCACTTTTCCCGAACCAGAACTGCTGTCTTTCCGCCGAATCGAGTCCTACTCAACGGGTCATGTCACTGATTCTCCAGCCCCCATTACGCACACCCGGTGCTACCTGACTGGGTCAAGACCGAGGTAACTGGCCGCTGCCTCCGCTGGAACCCCGTATTCCGTTGCCGGGAGGGTTCCAGTTTTTTTCGCCGCGCCTGCCAATTCGCTAACGAACCGAGGCGGCCTTGGCCAAGGCGCGGGCCTCGGCGTCGGGCGTGGTGGGGAGAGGCTCCGCCAACGTCACGTATAGGAACTGCGTGGGCACGCCGGTTGGCGTGATCTTCCCGCTCTTGGCGTCGTACGCGAATGAGAAGTCGTTGTCGTTGATGAATGCCAGAGTGTTCGAGTTCTCCACGGCCATACCCTCGACCTTCTTCGGCATCTCCGGGACCGACGAACTCTTGAATATGACCGACTTGAACGGCATCAGCGCCACGATGTTCGAGTCCGTCGGCTTGAGGCTCTCCATGGACGGCGTGGTGGTCAGGCTGTCGTAGGACGTTCCAAGGATCGACTGACCCGGGCTCAGGGTCACCTGGGCCACGAGGAAGGCGTTGTCGGTCCGCTCCTGGACGAGCATGCGGCTGTCGTCGAGCGCCACCATGGCGGAGAGCTTCAGCTCAGTAGTCTTCGTCGTGCTGGGATCAACAGTGGCGGGCGCCTCGAATCGGTAGACCCACTCGCCGTCGATGGTGCCCTTCGCAAGGTCCATGCGTAGGATGCGCGTCTGCAAAGAGGCGTCGCCCGTCTTCTTATCCGGGTTGAGCAGTGGGCTCTGCAGCCCAATGAACAGGTACTTCTCGCTGGGCGAGAGAGCCACGCCCTCGAAGCCTCGGTTCGCCTTGCGAGTCAGCAAGATGCCAGGCAGCGTCGCTGAGATGGGATAGGCGGCACCGGTGCCCTTCCAGCCCTCTGGGACGATCCGCTTCTTCACCACACCGTCGGGGCCCACCTGGACGATAGACGGCGCGTACTCATCGACGAGCCAGAAGTCGCCGTTCTTGGTGCGCACCACGCCCTCGGTGTCGAGGCCATTCACGTTGTAGGCGATGGCCACGCCCGCCTCGTTCGTCGGGACCGAGTCATACCCGACAACGTTCGGCAGGCCGGTGGCACCGACGCCCTTGGCGGACTGCACGGCAATCTTCTGGGTGATCTGCGCAGTCGAACCGCTGACCTTGATCTTCATGATTAGGGGCGTGAACGTCGGCACTGGGAAACCGGTCCCCGCGGAGCCGTCCTTCAGCACGGTGTCGTTGTTCGGGCCGCGATCGGTCACCACCCAGTACTCGCCGGGCAGCCCGGGCGCGCGGTAGAGGTCCGAGCCGTAGCCACCGAGCAGGATGCCGAAATCGTTGCCGACCGACCCCGGAAGCGCCGAGTTCGACGCTGCGGCAAGGCCCTCGGAGGGGAACACGTAGACGCTCACCCCGGAGGTAACCGCCATCGCGGGCACGGCGGCGGCGGCCAGGGCCGCGACGGTGAGTCCTACTATCCCGATACGAACACTCATGGATCATCCTTTGCTCAGAGATTGAATTACTTGGCGAATCGGAAGCGCACGAACACCGTGTGTTGACCGGGAGGCGAGCGGGTGATCGTCGGATGAATAGTCGGCGGCAGAGCGGACAGACGCCGGGAAGTTCTGGGCATGGATGTCGGTGACAGTGAGGACGAGGAGTTTTGGACCCCGTTCTGTCGCGGCCTCAAAGCTCGCGGGCTGGGCGGCGTGCAGCTGGTCATCTCTGATGCCCACTACGGGCTCAAGCACGCAATCGCAGCGGCCCTAGCCACCACCCGCCTAGCCAGGCATCCCTAGCATTTATGTGCAAGGTTGCTCTCATGGCTACAACGGTGACGGAAATCCTGAACAACGCATCCCGCAATTGTGGTCCGGGCGAGATCCTCTGGTCCATCCGAAGTTCATCAGGTGGATCCGACATCTCCTACGGGGATACCGACAGACCTTTCTTCATTGCCAGCGCAACCAAGCTTTACGTCACGGCGATCTTGGCGCAGCTTCGCAATGAGGGCGTACTAAGTTGGGAATCACCGATCGCCCAACTCCTTCCTGAACTTTCGATCAGTGGGCTCGTAGGCGATGCGACCGTGCGCGAGGTTATGGCCCACACGTCGGGGTTGGGCGACTACTTTGAGGCCAAGCGTGATGACGGCCTGCCCACCTTTGATCGAATCGTTTCTGGTGATTTCGGCTGGGATGTGAATGACGTCGTCACCTGGACGCACCATGTGCCATCCGGAGTTCGAGGGAAGTCCCTGTACTCGGATACGGGTTATCAATTGCTCGGAGCACTCATCGAACGGCTTGACCGACGTTCATTCGAGCAGTCCGTACGCACTCGCATCGTCGAGCCCCTGAGTATGGGCAATACGTACGTCTTCTCTCGTAACACGATGGAACGCTTTGACTCCATCGCCCCCTTCTTCAATGGAGATGCCCAGCTTCGTATCCCGTTGGCCATGGCTTCGGTTCAGGCCGACGGTGGCATCGTAAGCACACTGAACGATGGGCATACGTTCATAGATGCTTTCTTTGCGGGTCGACTCTTCCCGGCTCCGTTGATGACTGAGATCGCCATGGACTGGCACCGAATTTTCCGACCACTCGAATATGGCACCGGGATCATGCGGTTCAAACTCCCCCGAGTCTTCACGGGATTCAGGAGCGTTCCGGCTTTCATCGGCCATTCAGGCGCCACCGGGACCGTGATGTATCGGTGCCCGGAACGCCAGCTCACCGTTGTCGGGACGATCAATCAGGTTCGAAAGAGGAGCATGCCTTACCGATTGATGGTGCGCACGGCCCTGGCACATTCGGGCTAGGTGCTTGGCCAACGAGGTGGTTGGTGTGATTCCCCTTAAGCACATTGCGCACACCTGCATTTTCTACACTGGGTGCTTGTGGACGGCAGACATTAACAGCCACTCGCCGGCCGGTACCGACTCGCCGAATCATTGTCCGGTGCGCATGCGACCTATGAATTGCACACCGGCGTACTCACCGAAGACAGGGCCAGATACCCCTACGGCTGGGGCGCACTTGTCTCGTGCACGGGTGCCGACGATCGGCTCGGAACGGCACATGATTTTAATCCTGAGTGGTTTCCCATGATCAAGGACTAGTGCACGTCGCTCTTGGTCACGCCTAGAGCCTGTAGGGTTAAATAATGCGCAAATCCCTAACATTCCTGACGGTGCCCTTGGTAGTGGCCTCATCGCTCATTTATTCACCGGCCAACGCAGCACCTGCCACCGCTTGGGCTCCTACCGCACAGCACCTGGCATCTACCTCAACTCACATGCTGTCGCGGGACGAGGTACCGATGTCCCTAGACCTGAGTCCGGGGTGGGGTTTCACCAGCAAAAGCGGCTACCCCTTAGCCCTTAACTTGTGCACTTTTGGTGGCCAGCCAATCATGGCACCTCCGGTCACATCCATGTATCAGGTGATACTTGGAGAGTCCAAGCCAATCAGTTCCCGGACGGCGTTAACACAATCGGTTTGGGTGCACAAGAGTGAGCGCGCTGCACTAGATGCATTGGCCAATATCAGCACGGATGGCGAAAAGTGCTCAGCAAAACATGTAGCCGATGGGTTGGAAATTTCCAACGATGAGAATTATACCTTCATCTTGCAAAGCGGATCCGCAATTTTGTCTCTCAACTACACCGTTCCTGCGGGCCGAACACTGACTGCTGAGCTAAAGCAGGAGGTTCGAAAACTTGCTAAGAACCTTTCGGTTAAGTGGGCAGCCCCGGCCGGAACCGAGAAGTTTTTTGATCCTTCCGCAAGCGGTGCCGAGCTCGCGCAGGCATTCTTCTCACTACTTCAATCGGCCAGCACGCCGATTGAGGTACTGACCGTGACCCCAGCACAATCTCGCAAGCTGCAGAAGGTAGTGCGCCCATTTCTAGATCCCGCCTTTCAATTGGTGCGCGCAAATGGTGAGCGCTACTTGGCAAGCAACTACATACCCTCTGACACTGGCGAGTTCGAGATCGACAACGTGGTGGCGACTGCACCCACCGCTGGCCTCATCGTTGCCAGATATCGAATCAGAACGCCCGGTGCGACGACTCCCGACAGTGGCTTGCTTCTCAGCGATGACTACAAACCACGCCTAACTACCTTTCGCTGGGATGAGTCAACGAACAGGTGGGCCTTAGTGAGTCACGCGAATTTCAACTCCCCGGTGGCAGCAATTTGCCATCAGGAGTTAATTAAGGTTGCCGCGGAGTCACCTCGAACTAGCACCAGCGACGTCGCGCTCGGCGAATCACTCGTTCGTGCATGGAGGGACACCACCTTGGGAGTTTCCGGTGTGACAGTGCGACACCCGGCGAATCAGATCCAACTCGCCGATGGCCGTGGCTGGCCGACCACCGACGGTGCGCCCATTAAGTGGTCACCGGCGAGTGCGTATGCCGTAGAAGACATCGCTATTACCCGCAATGGCAACCTCTTGGTGGCCTCGTATGACGCCGTCTCCTCTGGCCTAGTGCTGGAGGGCGACACGTACCGTCCGAAGGCTGCGCCGAGACTACTGACTTACATTCAAACTGCCGAAGGTAAATGGGAGCTGCTAGCCCTCGGGAACTTCAATGTCCCGGAAGGTATCCCGCAGGGGGTGGCCTGCGTCGGATCGAGTTCCTGAAGGCGATTGGCGTGGTTAGTGCGCACTGGCACATTGCTGCTTTGTGGTGGTCGCACCACCCACGCGCTTAGCTCCTCAGTAGTGACTTTCTAGGCCAGTGACGTTGCAATATTCGGATACACCTAAATCACCGTCAGCCCAACCACATTCGCGATTGCCGCAAAGTACCGGTCGCAGGCCAACACGGCTGAATCCGTCCGCATCGCCATAGCCGAAATGAGGCATCCCGTTAACCCCCTGGGGATTATTCCTGAGCGACGGCAGGCACCGTAGATTTGTGCCGCTGCTGCAAAATCACTTGCCGGATCAATCCCGAGCCAATCGACACAAGGCACAAGACTGCGCACTAGGTCGTAGTCCTGATCACTTCTAGCACCGGCGAGGAGTTCCATCAGCACAGGCTGAGTAGCGGCGATTTTTGTGCCACTTGCGATGAGCTCCGCGAACTCCCGCCCACGCCCGGCGCCCTAAGGAGATCTACCCAGACAGCTGAGTCAGCGAGGATCACGAGGGCCGGTGTCGGACAGAAGCTCAAAGTCGGAGATCTCACCGAACAGGCGGCGGCCCGCTCGCGGCTCATCGGCTGCCCCGCCAGATGACGAAGGGCATAGTCGACCGCTTCCCGCTTAGTCGAGAGTCGAAAGTGCCCCACATGTTGCTGCCCATACACCTCATTGGTCGATAGAACCGGACACCCTCAATTCCCTCTCACCCCAAGGCATTGCGGCCACCGGCGGCATCCGGGGAAGTTCATCCGTTCTTCACCTGGCTGCCATCGCTAGATAAACCTGCGGAAACCCAGGAATCAGATCATCTAATTACTTCCCCACCAAGCTGTCCGCGCAGTAGCGACAGATCGACGACTATCGATGGGGAGACATCATGATTAATGCAGATCTGGTTTGCCCCCTATGTCATACCGTTGACTTTGAGGTGACCCGAAACGAGACCCACGGATTCATCGTGTTGTGCAATGAATGCGGGTATGCAATCGGCGCAACGCTCCAGCATCTTCTCGCTGGCTAGGACAACCTGCCGCTGACAAAGCACCCATCGGCGGGTGCGGATCACTTCAGTTGGGGGCTGGAAGTCTCGCTACTTATGCGCGAGGGGATCGCACTTTACAACTCGTACGACAATGTTAATGAACAGGATCCATTTGATGGTCACGAAGGGGAAGACTGGGGAACTACTCCACATCAGGTCTTCTTGACTTACGACCTTCCTGCGATCGGCAATGAATTCGTTCGGAGCTCCTGAGGCTTTGTAGCGCCGCGGAAATTACCCCTGATCCAGTTCCCAGACTCTAACGCCACCGATGATGCCTGCGGAGTTCGAGATGATCGTTGCCTTCGGACCAAATTGTGAATCCTTCAGCAACCGCGCGTTGCCGCCACCGATATAGATGTGATCGAACCAGAGCATCTCGGCGAAGATCTCGACGCAGGTTTGAACACGCTCGGTCCACTCGTCGTTCCCGATGTTCTTGAGTTCGACATTGCCCAAGGCTTTGTCAATGCTCAACTTCCTCGAAAATCTGCCGTGTGATAACTCCAGGTGCGGTAGCAGTTTTGATTCGTAGAAAAGAGCGGTGCCCACACCGGTCCCAAGGGTCATCACGAACTCAAGTCCACCACCCTTGACAACCGCGCAGCCCTGCATGTCAGCGTCATTTACCACCTTCGTCGGCACCTCGAATGTCTTGGCAAGGGTGCCACCTAAGTCAAAGCCCGCCCATGCGGCAGTCAACTCCGGATCCGGATCACCGTCATATTCGCGGCGCGATAGTGACGGAACTTCGACCACATGGCCGCCCCGGACCAAGCCAGGGAAGCCAACCGAGGCGCGCTGCACATCACGCATCCCGCTGACTACTTGCTCAATTGTCGCGACCAAGGTGGCGGGCGGGCACGGGTAAGGCGTATCGATGCGAACGCGATCCATCACCATCTCGCCCTGCGGATTTAGCACAGACGCTTTGACACCCGAGCCACCAATATCAACGGCCAAGGTGCGGACATGGGCCGGCCACGTGGTGGTGGTTTGGTTATTCATTAAGTCCCATTTCACGTGCCCTTAGTTGGCGCACCAGGCGAGGTAATCGGCTGCTCGCGGCACAATAGCCCAACCGCGGGTTCTGGGCCCGCTCACCTGCCTACCCTGCTCCCAAAGTACCGAGCCGATCACCTGTCCACCGGCGCTGATCAACCCGACAGTGCTACTTGCTGGGCATGAATTCGTGGGGCGATCAACCACCAGAAGTTGCTGTTTCGATTCACCAGGTAGCGCGTCGATGTTGGCGCCGGTGAGTTCCGTCCACCCCGCGGGCACCGGTTCACCAAGGAGCCCGAGGTCGACACCAATTGCAAAAGGGTGCAGTGGGTCAGGTGGCGTCAGATCCTCGGCCAACCAAGGCGATGGTTCAGGGCCGGCGGAGTACACCCACGGGTTCAACACCCCACCGTAGGCGACCGTGGTGAAGACCGGGCCAGCTGGCAGATCCTGTCCAAGGGCAGGTGACATGGTGAGTTCAGGCGCCGTGCTGGCCAGCGCCGCATCGACAACGCTCCGCGCGATTTGCCCGGTGGATCTTGGGCCATCAACAATCTTCGCGGCTGCCTGGCCCGGTTCCTTGACCAGCAAGGGCACGTGCGCGACTTCGGTCCACCGCTGCTGCTCGGAGTCACCCATGCGCCTATCACTTGCGACGGTGATGCCGGCGCCGTGATCCGCGGTGACGATAATTATCGTGTTATCGAATAGCCCGTCGGCCTTTAGTGCCTCGAGCAATTGACCAAGTTGGCGATCGAAATCAACCGCTGAGTTTGCGTACAGCCTTCGTTCCATCGACTGCAGCTCGGGCGATGAATAAAGCCCATCCGCATCACTGCCAACCATGTGAGCACCTTCCACCACCGGCAATCGCGCCGGGTAGATCTCCGCACCCTCGCGGTCAACTGACCAAGGCGCATGGGTGCGGATGGAGTGCCAGAAGGCGAATATTGGATTGCTGCTGTTAGCGGCCTGCGCCCGACCGATGCCGGCGATCACCCTTTGGACCGAATTGCCTTCCGCATTGTCGCCGAATTCGTCGCCGCCACTCCAAAAATCTCGCCACTTGCCATCAAGGGAAGGAAATGCCGTCGAGAAGGGTGGAGCGAGGGCACTGCGGCCGGCTACGGCAACCGCATCCCTTGCGAAATTCAAATACCGGATAGCAATATTGGAATCCTGATCAGAACCAGCGCTCGCACAGGCCGTGGTGTCGCATTCGAAGTGATAGATCGGCGACTGCATCACCACCGAATACTTGGCCGCCAAACTCGGCACAATGCCAATGCCGCTACGCACCTTCGCCATCCGATCTACTCCCGCACCCGCTACATCCGAAATCCCGGAGAGCTGTGATGGCACTGCGTAGTCGGTGTAATTCGCGGTTGCATAGGCATGGGTGTAGGTAGTTGCGGTCTCCTGCAACTTAGCGAGATTCGGCAGTTCCCCTCGCACCTCGCCTTGTTCGTCGAAGGCAAGTGGGTACTGCAATTCATCTGAGATCACCCAGACGATATTGGGTCGGCTCTCGGTGGCGGCGAACTTCAGTTCAGCTGCGGATGCATCGCTACCGACTGTCAAGCTCATGGCAACCGGAAATACCGCAGCGAGGGCGGCGAAGACAACCAGCACCGTACCCATCATGATGCGGCGTGAAAGTTGGGTTAGCAATGCCGCGATTACCAAGCCAATTACCGGACCCAATACCAACGCACTCGAGTTCAGGAGGCGTGATACTAGATTGCCAGCAAGAAACCAGGTCGAGGCAAACATCATGACCGAAGCAATCACATCGAAAGCCAGGGGTTTCACTCCCCGCCGAATCAGTGCGAATAATGCAATGAAGAGCAGCCAGGCTCCAACGATAAAGACCGTGAGCACGACAACCCAAGTAATCGGCGAGACACTATGGGCCGCGAAGAAAACGGCGTTGCTGGAGATCTTCTCATTGGCTGGAATCAGCACCACCAGGATGAACGGTGCAATCAACCACGCTGCGATATCGCGAGGATTGGTGTTCCGGCGGATACCGATCCGTGCCATTAAGGATTTTCGTTCCGTGGTCACCGAGGATCCAATTGATCCCACGCATTAACAACTATTCGCGTGGGTGAAGTTGTGCCAACCACTTCGACATTGGCGAATCTTGCGTTGAGTGCGGCCAATAGCACCTCTGTGGAATAGGCACCCTGCCAATTAGGAATCTGCGACAGGAGCATCTTTACCTTCGCATCATCTTCATTGGCGAACTCAATCTGGACAGGCGAACCGAATCGGGCCAGGGCCTCAACCGCGAACCCCATCGGCGTGCCTTGGGTGATCACAATGTGATGAAGTACGGCCTGACAGGTGATAGCCGTTGGCTGGACCCGTGCGGTAAAAGGCGAATACTCATTGTCGAGTAGGCCAGAGGCCGGAAAGAGGTTGGTGATATCACCAAGGATTGGCGTGACTCGACCGGCAAGATCGGTGGTGTTCGAGATCCCAGAGTAGAGGACGTCTAGGGCGCCAGCGTCGGCATCAAGAACAATGACATTTGCGCCGGCATTGCGCACTAAGTGCGCGGCCGTGAAACCATCGTTGCCGCCAACATCGAGGACCAAATCACCTCGACCCGAGGCGGCACTGACGAAGTCGGCAGCAAAATCCGATTTACGCAACAAATCCTCCGTGCCGTAATGCTCGCGGCTGCCGTAATCAACCCAGGTGGTGCTGTGCGCGGCCCCGTGCAGCCTTGCCACTTGCTTCAACAGTTTGCGAGTCAATCCCATGGTCGCCTTGAGCGCTAAATCCTTATTTCGCTCCGCCCGCTCGGCGAACTTGGTTTCACTGGGCGCATTGGACGCAACCGGCCGAGTCGTCGCTTGCAGTAGCCGCAAAGACAGGCTGCGACGCTTGCCCTTCGGCAGCAATTGCCGTGCCGCATCGGACTTTAGGCCGCGGTGCCGTGATAACTCCCACGCATCGGCTGCCGTAACGCTCTGCCCTGCGCCGACCGCGAGCGGGTTGATGAAGTGCTCGATGAACTGGCGTGCGGCATTCCAGGACGGGTTAGGCCGCCAGATTTCAATCGATCCAATATCAATGAATACCGGATTCATGCCAACGAATTGCACATTAAGCGCCGATGCGTCCTTTAAGTCCAATCCAATTTCGAGAAGTCGCAAGCGCAGTGTCAAGGTCAGTTTCGCCGCGGCTTCTAGTAACGAGTTTGGCCACTCCCACGGATAGGTGATCAATGGTGTGGTGGCGACGGCAAAGACGCTGGAGCCGAGCTGGGGTTCGCGACCCGAAGTGGCGGCATAGGCGCGCAAGACTTCACTAGCTGTCTCGGCGGGGGCGGGGGCAAATTCGACTAGTGATCCATCGCTAATCAACTGCCCAACTAGCGGTGCGGTGAGGAGCACGGTCAAGGCCTGGGTCGATACCGGGCCCGCGATGCGGTACCAAACTCCTTCGTGGCAGAAGGCGGCATTCTCTGGATCGCGAAAACTCACGGACCCAATCGGTGCCGCAGGCACTACTCGGAGGCGGTGCTGTCAGGGGCCTGCTCGGCTTTCTTCAGGCCCCGACCGCGCAGATCGGCAAACTTTGATCTCAGGAAGAACCAGGTACCGGCCGCGCCACTGGCAATTGCCGCAAGCAGATACGAGCCAGACCCGGCATCGATATAGCCAACAACTCTCAGCATCTGCCCACCTCGGAATTGACCGACCCAATATGAATCCCAACTAACGGGCAAGGGTACAGGAGATTAACACCGCTTTAGTATCCGGTTAACGAAATCAGGAGCTCGGGCTATCGGGGCAGGTCAATGGAGGCACCGGCCCCTGACATACCTAGCAGGGCTTCTCGGCACCGGGGCGCACGTAGTACCACCACGCGATCACCGCCGCTATGAGTGCGAAGACGACCCCTAGAGCGAAAAAGAGGGTCGGGGCTATTGAGGCGAGGAGGATGCCAAAGCCGAAAGGTCCATAGGCCGCGATTGCCGAAGTCCAGCCGATTACGCTGCCAGCCTGGCGTTTTTCAAAGATCATCGGCATCTGCTTAAAAGTGCTCGCGTTACCGACGCCGGCAAAGAAGAAGATCACCAGCATGCCAGCCAAGAATGTTGGGAACTCCGCGGCCGAAGTTGGGTGCAATTGACCTAGAGTGAAAAGCGCCCCAACTGCGATTCCGATTGTCGAGACAACAGTTAACTTGCCGCCACCGACACGGTCTGCGATCGGTCCGGCGATGACCCGGGCCGCGGATCCTACGAGTGCCCCGAGGAAAGCGTACTTAAGAGCGTCGATGCCCTCGGCCCCAAATTTCGCGCTGCCGTAGATGTTATTGATCATCAACCCGAATGCTGCAGCCAAACCGGAGAAGGTCCCGAATGTTATGACGTACAGGTACGTCATGATCCAAGTGTGCTTATTGTGAAAGATGTCGAATTGCTCGCGGATACCGCGTGCTTGAACTGGCACACTGCGCAGCAGGATCCATGCGGCCGCTGTGCCAATCAGTACGAACGGCACCCAGATGTAACCCGCGTTCTGAAACCAAACATCACGCGACACCCCGGTGTCCTTGTTGACCATTACCTGCGACGCGCCAACAAGGCCGATTCCAATGATCCACGGTGTCACGAATTGCACAACGCTTACGCCGAAGTTTCCGATGCCCGCCTGAATACCAAGCGCCGTGCCTTGCCTTTCCCTCGGGAAGAAATAGGACGTACTGGGCATGAAGCCAGAGAAGGCACCCCCGCCGATACCAGCCAAGATCCCGAGAAAGAGGAGCACCACATACGGTGTACTCGGATTTTGCACGGCAAGCGCCCAGCCGATAAGTGGCACCACGAAGAGAATTGTGGTGAACGTGACCAGCTTTCGCGTTCCAACAATGGGTGGCAGGAAAGTCCAGATCAGCCTTAGGGTTCCACCCGCAAGACCGGGCATGGCCGCCAGCCAGTAGAGCTGCGCCACACTCAGGTCGAAGCCAATACTGTTCAGCTTGGGCGCGATGGCTGAGACCAAGAACCAGGTGATGAAGGCGAGGGTGAGATTTCCGGTAGTAATCCACAGTGTGCGCCACGCTCGATTGCTATCCCACTCCTCCACATCTTCAGTGGTCCAAGTCGGTAGCCAGTCCGCGCCGCGGTCCTTCGTATTTGTAGTGCTCATTTGCCTACTCCGCTTCCCTGCAGCATGGATTCATACTCGTTAGTGGACGGGTTGTCTTGTTCGAACTTGTTGGCCAGTTTCGGACTTGCCTGATGCAGCATCTTGACCACGGTGAAATGCATCCACGCTAGGGCTACTAAAGACACAACGAAAATAACAAAGAACGTGGATTGGGGGAATCCGGTCAACGCCCCCGTGTAGGCGAAGAGCAGCGGCAGGAAGAATCCGCCGAGGGCACCCAACGACCCGACGAGGCCTCCCACGGCACCGACGTCCTTCGGAAAGTATTCGGGTATGTACTTGTACACCGCGGCTTTGCCCAAACCCATCGCGCAACCAATGGCGAACACGAGGACGGTAAAGAGCACTGTCCCCACCTCCCACGGGAGTACCGCATTTTGCTCGCCATTTGGCATCGACAAGACGATGTAGCCATATGGCATCATCAAGATTCCGGAGGCAATGAGAACAATCACGAAAGTTACATACATCATTCGACGGGCCCCGATCTTGTCAGACAGGTATCCGCCAAATGGTCGGAGCAATGATGCGGGGAAAATGAACAGCGCGGTTAGTAGCGCTGCCTGACTCAATGGCATGTCATAGACATCCACATAGTATTTCGGTAGCCAAGCAGCCAATGCCACATAGGCGCCAAACACCACTACGTAGTAGAGGCTGAAGCGCCACACCCGGAACTGCTTAAGCGGGATGAGCATCGACCCAATTGATCGGCCTTGGCCCGGTCGAATTTCCCGATGGGGCGTCCATAGCCAAGTCGCCGCGCCCATCACAATCAGCAAGACCATGTACAAGAAGGGGATGAAGCGCCACCCACCTGGCACTAGCCCACCAATGAACCCGGCGGCCGGAATAGCCGCAATCAACGCCGGACCGATCAACTTGGTTACGGATGCACCCACATTGCCCGCACCGAAAACTCCCAGTGCGAAACCTTGATGCCGCTGCGGCCACCAGGCACTAACCCAAGCAATGCCGACGCTGAATGAGTTTCCGGCGAACCCAACGAGGAATGCGTAGCACAGCAGCAAGCTGTACGAGGTCGCTGTCGATACCAAATAGGCCGGAATCGCTGTGACCAACAGCATCGCGATGAAGACGCGGCGACCGCCATAGCGGTCCGCGGCAATCCCGGCGGGCAACCGCCAGATCGCTCCGTTCAAAACGGCTACCGCGATGATCCAAGCCAGTTGCACATCGGTGAGTTCAAACTCATCGCGGATTGGCACACCCAGTACCCCGAACATGAGCCAAACCGCGAACATCAAGGTAAAACCCAAGGTGGAGAGCACAAGGACGGAAATCCGGCCGGGTTGCCCTTGATTTGCTTCCATGGAATGGATTAAAGCACAGGTATTTGTTTTTACCCGGTTTTATTGAATAAATCACAAATTAGTGATAGACATCTCCTATGGCCACTCCAATCCCGGCGCGAGACAGCCGGACCCAGATCGCCGAGTTGCTCGCGAGAACCCCGACCCCGCTGACGGTTGAAGGCATCTCCGAGCTCACCGGGCTGCATGTCAATACCGTTCGCAGCCATCTCGACGTCCTGCTGGCGCGCGAAGTGGTAACCCGGTCGGCAATCGAGCAAAGTGGTCGAGGGCGCCCCCGCTGGAATTACAGTTCCGCGACGAAATCGCCGTCGCCGTATCAAATCCTGGCCGGTGCCCTGAGCATGCAGTTGGCACAAATAAAAGATCCAGCGGCAGCGCGCGGGGCGGCCGAAATCTGGGTTGACGCCCTCCCGGAGTTGCCGATCGCCAACTCGCCCGATGCGGCCGTCGCCGAGGCCACCGATGCTTTGAACAGGCTGGGTTTTACCGCTGAAGCCACTGCGCTCGGTGACGCCATACACGTCTCGGGTTGCCCCTATGCCGACATCGTCGAAGACAACCCGGTGATTTGCGAGATCCATACCGCGATGCTTTCGACACTGCTCGAAAACACGGGTCAACCAGTTGCTGTCAGCTCCATGGAGGTGTGGTCGCGCCCCGGCCTGTGCACTGCGCGCCTTCGGCGCACCGATCAAACCCCGAGCCGCATTATCAATCCAAAGGAGACCAAGTCGTGACGACGACCCATGAAGCCGATGCTGCCACCTCGGAATTTTTGGTGCGGGCCGGACGATTCTTCACCCCGGGTAAAGCATCCGCCGACGGCCGGACAATAACGCGCATTGGTGGTCGTGATAGCGACGTGTTCTACCGTGATAGGTGGAGTCACGACAAAGTGGTTCGAAGTACGCATGGTGTCAACTGCACGGGCTCATGCTCTTGGAAGGTGTACGTAAAAGATGGCATCATCACCTGGGAGACACAGCAAACTGATTACCCCTCAGTAGGTCCAGACAGTCCCGAGTACGAACCCCGCGGGTGCCCGCGTGGTGCCGCATTTTCCTGGTACACGTATTCACCCACCCGCGTGCGGTATCCGTATGTTCGTGGTGTCCTTATCGATGCCTATCGAGCAGCTAGGCGAATACACGTCGATCCAGTTGATGCTTGGGCAGCAATTGTCAATGACTCCGAAACCAGGCGGAGTTACCAAATAGCACGTGGCAAGGGTGGGCTAGTTCGGGTGTCTTGGGCCGAGGTCAATGAGCTCATCGCAGCGGCGCATGTGCACACGATCAAAGAGCACGGGCCTGACAGAGTGTTCGGGTTTTCCCCCATACCGGCGATGTCGATGGCATCGCACGCAGCCGGTGCCCGTTTCATCAGCCTGCTCGGCGGATCTATGCTCTCGTTCTACGACTGGTACGCGGATCTACCCGTAGCGTCACCTCAAGTATTCGGTGACCAAACCGATGTGCCCGAGTCCGCCGATTGGTGGAATGCCTCTTACTTAATCATGTGGGGATCCAACGTTCCCGTAACTCGCACCCCAGATGCCCACTTCATGGCAGAGGCTAGATACCGAGGACAAAAAGTTGTCACGGTCTCCCCCGACTACGCGGACAACACCAAATTCGCCGACGAGTGGATGTCACCGCACCCGGGCACCGATGGTGCCCTCGCCATGGCGATGGGGCATGTGATTCTCAAAGAGTTCTTCATCGAACGCCAGGTGCCACGCTTTGTTGATTATGTGAAGAAGTTCAGCGATCTGCCGTTCCTTGTGTCGCTGCGAGCCAAGGATGGAGCATGGGTCCCGGATAAATTCGTTACCGCTGCCGATCTCGGTGACGACGGTGACGGAGCCGAGTTCAAGACGGTGCTGGTCAATTCAGAAACCGGACTCCCGCATGTGCCAAATGGTTCCCTCGGGTTTCGGTTCAACGACTCTGGCGTTGGGAAGTGGAACCTTGACCTTGAGGGTGTTGACCCAACACTTTCATTCCACGGAGCCACCGATACTGAGGCCGTTGAGGTACTGCTGCCGCGATTTGACGTCGGTCAGGCTAACAGCGAAAGCGGGGGTGTTCATCGCCGCGGTGTTCCTGCGGCGCGACTAGCCCTACGAGGCGGGTCTCGGTTGGTCACAACGGTATTTGACCTCTTGCTGGCGCAATACGGAGTCGGTCGAGAGCACTTGCCCGGGGATTGGCCAACGGACTACAACGACCCCGAGCCATATACGCCCACCTGGCAGGAGGAAATTACCGGCGTTCCCGCGGCCATGGCCGAACGAATCGGACGCGAATTCGCCCAAAATGCCGAGGACTCAGGTGGTCGTTCGATGATCATCATGGGTGCTGGCACCAATCACTGGTTCCACTCCGACACGATCTATCGCACCTTCCTGGCTTTAACAACCCTCACCGGTACTCAAGGGATAAACGGTGGCGGGTGGGCGCATTACGTGGGTCAGGAGAAGTGCCGCCCGGTTACCGGCTGGGCCCAATTGGCTTTCGGCCTTGACTGGTCAAGGCCACCAAGGCAAATGATCGGCACCGGATTTTGGTACGTGCAAACAAATCAGTGGCGCTACGACCGACTCGGGGCGGAGTTGCTCGCCTCACCACTTGGCGAGGGGCGGTTCAAGGGCAAGACCATGATAGACACCATTGCCCAATCAGCCCGCTCTGGCTGGATGCCCTCGTACCCGCAGTTTGACCGCAATCCACTAGACCTAGTCGACGAAGCTGACGCGGCCGGCGTCACACCGTCTGACTATGTAGCGCAGCAACTGAAAAGTGGAAAACTGAAATTCGCAATCGATGATCCAGATGCCAAAGAGAATTGGCCACGAATCCTTACCGTGTGGCGAGCCAATTTGCTCGGGTCCTCAAGCAAAGGCAATGAATACTTCCTGCGACACCTACTGGGTACTGACAACTCCGTACGTGCAGAGGAAACTCCGCCCGATGAGCGACCGCAGGACGTAATTTGGCACGACGAGGCTCCCGAGGGCAAACTCGATTTATTAGTCAGCATTGATTTTCGAATGACCAGCACCGGCTTGTTCGGTGATGTGCTGCTTCCGGCGGCCACCTGGTACGAAAAACACGACTTATCATCTACCGACATGCATCCTTTCGTGCATGCATTCACCCCGGCCATTGACCCACCCTGGGAAACCAAGAGTGATTACGACATCTTCCAGGAACTGGGGCGGCAGGTTTCACATGTTGCGCAAGGTCACCTTGGACTCCGACAAGACCTGGTCTCGGTGCCATTGCTACATGACACTCAAGATGAAATGGCGGTTCCTGGCGGCGTGGTCAGGGATTGGCGCACCGGCGAAGTTGATTTAATCCCGGGCAAGACAGCACCCAAGTTTGTCGTCGTAAAGCGCGACTACACCGAGATCGGCGCCAAAATGTCAGCCCTCGGCCCACTAACTGAAACACTCGGAATGGTTACTAAGGGAGTCTCATTTAGTCCCGCCGATGAAGTTCGCGAGCTAGCACGCATAAACGGGGTCATCCCTGACGGCATAGCGGCTGGCCGACCATCACTTGTCACAGATGTGCACGCCTGCGAGACCATTCTTGCGCTCTCCGGAACAACCAATGGGCGACTCGCGGTTTCCGGATTTCGCTTCCTTGAGAAGCGCACCGGGCAGGAACTTGCCGACCTAGCATTAGATAACGAGGGCAAGCGCATCACCTTCCCCGACACTCAAGCCCGCCCGGTACCGGTAATCACCAGCCCAGAGTGGTCCGGGAGTGAACATGGCGGGCGGCGCTACACCGCCTTTGCCATCAACGTCGAGCGACTTAAGCCCTGGCACACGCTAACCGGTCGAATGCATTTTTTCATCGACCACGACTGGATGAGTGAGATCGGCGAGAACATGCCGATATTTCGGCCGCCACTTAATCTGCATCGCCTCGACGGTGATCAGCAAACTGGCATCGGTAAGGAAGTAACGGTTCGATACCTGACACCGCATTCGAAGTGGTCGATACATTCCGAATATCAGGACAACTTGTTCATGCTGTCACTTTCGCGCGGCGGACCGGAAATCTGGATGAGCCCGCAAGATGCTGCTGCCATCGGGGTTAAGGACAACGAATGGATTGAGTCTTACAATCGCAATGGGGTCGTTGTCGCACGCGCGATTGTCTCGCACCGCATGCCCGAGGGCACCGTCTACATGTACCACGCAAAAGATCGAACTGTCGACGTACCGCGCGCGGAGTTGAGTGGTAAACGCGGGGGTATCCATAACTCCTTGACCAGACTGATGATCAAACCAACCCACATTGTTGGCGGCTACGCACAGTTGTCATTTGCCTTTAATTACCTCGGCCCCACGGGTAATCAACGTGACGAAATCACCGTCATTCGCCGCCGTAACCAGGAGGTTCAGTACTGATGAAGATCATGGCCCAGATGGGCATGGTGATGAACCTTGATAAGTGCATCGGCTGCCACACCTGCTCGGTAACCTGCAAGCAAGCATGGACCAATCGCACCGGGGTTGAGTACGCGTGGTTTAACAACGTCGAAACCCGACCAGGCCAGGGTTACCCGCGCACCTACCAAGACCAGGGAAAGTGGAAAGGCGGGTGGGAGCTCAAGCGCGGCAAGTTGCGGCTGAGATCGGGCGGGCGGATCAAACGCCTACTCCACATCTTCAGTAATCCGAAATTACCGACGCTGCAGGACTACTACGAGCCCTGGACCTACGAGTACGACATGCTCATCTCCACACCACTTGGCGAACACACGCCGGTCGCTCGGCCTAAGTCCCTGATAACAGGCAAGCCGATGAAGATCGAATGGTCGGCCAACTGGGATGATGACCTTGCTGGTGGCCCCGAACTCGCACCTAGTGACCCAGTCCTCGTCAAGATCAGGGATCAGGTGACTGATCGCGTCAAGATGGAATTCGAACAAGCCTTCATGTTCTACCTGCCTCGCATATGTGAGCACTGCCTCAATCCCGCATGTGTCGCTGCCTGCCCCTCCGGGGCCATGTACAAACGTGCTGAAGATGGAATTGTGCTGGTCGATCAGGATGCTTGCCGCGGTTGGCGCATGTGTGTGTCAGGCTGCCCTTACAAAAAGGTCTACTTCAACCACAACACCGGTAAAGCCGAGAAGTGCACCCTGTGCTACCCACGCCTTGAAGTCGGACTACCCACCGTCTGCTCCGAGACATGTGTCGGTCGGCTGCGCTATCTGGGGCTATTTCTTTATGATGCCGATGCGGTGACGGCTGCCGCCGAGACCGAAGATGAACATGGCCTGTTGCAAGCACAGTTGGATCTACTACTTGATCCGAATGATCCCAATGTGCAATTACAGGCCTTACGTGACGGTATACCCCAAGACTGGCTGGATGCCGCCAAGGAATCGCCGGTGTACAAGTTGGCCAAGGAATACAAGGTCGCATTACCTCTGCACCCGGAGTATCGAACCATGCCAATGGTTTGGTACATCCCACCGCTTTCACCGGTGGTCGATGCCCTGCGTGAGACCGGAAATGACGCGGAGGATGCAGGAAATCTCTTCGGGGCACTCGAATCTCTGCGCATACCGATTGAGTACTTGGCGGAGTTGTTCACAGCCGGTGATACAGCACCAGTTAGTCAATCGCTCAAAACTTTAGCCGCGATGCGCTCATATATGCGTGATGTAAACCTAGGGCGCGACCCCAAGCCCGAGATTCCAGCCGCGGTAGGCATGTCTGAGGAATCAATTTATAACTTGTACCGGTTGCTGGCCATCGCCAAGTACGAGGACCGCTATGTGATTCCTAAGGCACATGCAGAGACGGCGCGTGACCTAGAGGAACTTGCTTGCTCACTTGATGTTTCCGGCGGGCCGGGGCAGTACCAACCCGGACCATTCGGCGGTGCGTCTGGTCGCCCGGTGCCGGTGGCAGTCGAAACTTTCCACGCCTTGAAGGTACGTCAGACCACCGAGGTGCTGATTCCATTGGACGCAGTCCGGATGAACTTACAAAACTGGCACGGCCAAGGAGCAACTGATGAGTAGCACGTTGAAATCCGATACCGCAATAGCGCGATTGGCCACCTCGTGGCTGCTTTGGTACCCAGACGCCGAGCTCCAAGCCCGCCTGGATGAAATCGCAGTTGCTATCGAGGCACTGCCTCCGAAGACGCGGCTGCCCCTTAAAGCCTTTGTTGACTACCTCTGGGCTACGCCGCTCAGTGATATTCAGGCTCACTATGTCGCCACCTTCGATATGAAGCGCAAGGCCTGCCCTTATCTGACCTACTGGACCGACGGTGACACTCGCAATCGTGGACAGGCGATTCTCAGGTTCAAACAGGCTTATCTGGCATCCGGGTTCGATCCGGGAAACCGAGAGCTTGCCGACCACTTGTGCGTCGTCTTGGAGTTTGCGGCAATAGGCGATCAGTTGACGGGAGATGCGCTACTGACCGAGCACAGTGGGCCGATTCACTTGCTCCGTGACGCGCTGGCGAACCTGGATTCCGCCTACTCCTACCTGCTCGATGCCGTCATCGCCACCTTGCCGGAGATCACCTCGGAGTTAAAGGCTCGCATCGCCCAATTAGCAGCGCAGGGGCCGCCGATGGAGGAAGTCGGCTTAGAACCATTCCCGGTATTTGTCACCTTGGACCCGATTGGCGGCCGTCGATGAGTGCTTCCGACATTTTGCTTTGGGTGGCGCTGCCGTACTTGACGATTGCGGTATTCGTCACCGGCATGTTCTGGCGATACAAGTACGACAAATTCGGTTGGACTACTAGGTCGAGCCAACTCTATGAACGTAAAGTCATCCGTATTGCGAGCCCTTTATTTCATCTCGGCATCTTGGCGGTTCTCGGTGGTCACGTGATGGGCCTGCTGATTCCGGAGAACTGGACACATGCAGCGGGGCTCAGCGAGGATGCGTACCACCTAATGGCAGTTGGCCTTGGTGCCGTTGCCGGTGCCTGCACGCTCTTTGGGATCTCATTACTCATCTATCGCCGGCGGACCAACGGTGCTGTCTTCGCTGCCACCACGAGGAATGACAAAGCAATGTATGTCTTCTTAGTCGCCGCCATCTGTCTTGGTCTTTTAACAACACTCGTTGGATCTGGAATCGTTGGTGAAGGTTACAACTACCGTGAGACGGTATCGCCCTGGTTTCGATCGATTTTCCTAATGGATCCAAAACCGGAACTGATGGCCCAGGCACCGGCTTCATTTCACATTCACGCGGTAGCTGGCATGCTGTTATTCCTTATCTGGCCATTTACGCGGTTAGTGCATGCATTCAGCGCTCCAGTTCAGTACCTGTTCCGGCCATACGTCGTCTACCGTGAGCGCGGGCCGCATGACCCGGGGAGTCGCACCGCCAGGCGCGGCTGGGAGCGCGTTGGCTAAGTACCAGGTGCGCTCGCGCAAAACTTATTTCCCACCGCAACATGGTGCTTGGGCCTTCTTATTCGTGCCACTACTTATCGGTTTCCTGCTGGGAGCTGCATCCCCAATCGGGTTAGTGTTCGCCATCACCTGGGTGTGTGCATATCCGGTATCTTTTTTTGGCGGTCGCGCGTTCTTGACCAGGCTTAGGCGTGGCGCCTGGACCCCGCGCGCGCATAAAGACATTAGCTCCGCAATTCCATGGCTGCTGATCGCAAGCGTCGGCACTCTCACCCTGCTTTATTTGCGCACTTGGGTGCTAATCCCAGCGCTGTTTATTGCCGGCCTGTGGCTCATCAGCCTCATGTTGGCAAAGTCAGGGCGCGAACGCAGTCTTAGCAATGACCTACTCCTCGTGGTAATCGCGGTCATCGCGCTACCACTTATTTGGGCTGTTTCAACAAACACCACTGACCTTGCCCTAGTTCCACCAAGTATCTGGCTAGCGGCGATTGTCTGCGCGGTCTATTTCACCGGTTCAGTGATTCACGTGAAATCACTAATCCGTAAAGCCCGTGACCCCAGATGGCACCTAGCAAGCGTGGTGTATCACGGCATCGCACTTGTTGCGATGTCACTGGTCACCTGGTGGTTGCTCGTGCCCTTCGGCGTGGCTATGGTGCGAACCCTGGTGATGAAGCCTGGGCTACGGCCAGCCACGATTGGCGCCGTCGAAATCCTAATTTCCGTTCTCGTCGTTAGCTGCGTGGTCGCAGCTAGTGTTCAAGTGGTTTCGTAGGGCCTTGTATCTCCAAGAGCGCCTGCACCTCATCAGCGCGATAGCGCCGGTGCCCGCCAAGGGTCCGGATGCACGACAACTTGCCCGCCTTCGCCCAGCGCGTGACCGTCTTTGGATCAACGCGAAACAAAGCTGCCACCTCGGCCGGCGTGAGCAACAACTCGGCCTCTGGGCTACGTCCAGCCATCCGCGCCTCCGATGAATTAGACAGCCCGGCTCTCCTGACGAAGCCAACAGGGCCTACTGTTCCACCGACCTCAGCAGGCAGCAAGGGAAATCGGGCAATTCGAGCATATTTCTCGGATATCTCGATCGGAAAACCAAGGGGCAACCATGGCGAGCACGAAGTTATCGGGGCCCTGGGCGGACTTCGCCGGGCATGAGGAATTGGTGGTCGCCTACGACGAGGCCAGTGGCATGCAGGCGGTAATCGCGCTGCATTCGACCGTGCTCGGCCCGGCACTTGGTGGCGTCCGGATGTCCTGTTACACCGATCATCAGGGCGCGACCGAATCGTCTGGGCCGGCAGCGGCTGCGCGCCAAGATGCACTGCGGCTGTCGCGAGCGATGACCTACAAGAACGCCCTCGCCGGCCTCGATCATGGTGGCGGTAAAGGCGTCATCTTTGGTGACCCGGGGAATAAGTCGGTCGAGGTGCTGCATGCATTTGGTCGACTCGTCACTTCACTGGGCGGTCGTTATATCACCGCCGGTGACGTCGGCATGAGCGTCGCGGACATGGACACCATCGGCCAGACCTGCCGTTGGACCACCGGCCGGTCGCCGGCGAGCGGTGGCGTTGGCGACAGCGGAATCTTGACCGCCGTCGGCGTCTGGCAGGCCATGCGCGCCGCGGCCGGGCAGATCTGGGGCACCTGCGACCTAGCCGGGCGCCGGGTCGGGGTGGTCGGTGCCGGCAAAGTCGGTGGCCGGCTGGTCGGCCACTTGATCGACGAGGGCGCCGTTGTCTTCGTGGTCGATCCCGCTTCGGTCACCTTGGCCGGCCTTGTCAAGCAATACCCGCAGGTTCAAGTCTTAGAGTCAACCGCGGCGCTCCTTGGCGCCGACCTAGATGTGCTCTCCCCGAATGCCATGGGCGGGTTCTTGACGATGGAGCTAGCCGACCACCTGAGGGTGCCGCTGATCTGCGGTGGGGCCAATAACCAACTGGCCAGCCCCGAGGTCGCCGACGTGCTCGCCGCCCGGGGGGTGCTCTACGCCCCGGATTTCATGGTCAACTGCGGGGGCGTGATCCAAGTTGCCGAAGAGCTCACCGGCTGCGATCTGGAGCGGGCCCGGGCCAAGGTCATGCAGGTTTTCACCACTACCGAAAAAGTGCTGGCCCGGGCCCAGCGCACCGGTTGCACCCCGGTGGCGGCCGCGGAGGCCCTCGCCGAGGACCGAATCGCTGGCCGCGGTTAACGCCCGCCAAGGCGGACCGGTACTGTAGGCGCACGCGGGGCGGCCCGGGTTACCCGGCCGCAGACGCAATTTCCGTCCACACGACTGGGGCGATAGTCCCGGATGAGGGGGTCGAGCCATGGGGCGCGGCCGGGCAAAAGCCAAGCAGACCAAGGTTGCCCGTGAGTTGAAGTACGGCGGGCCACAGACCGATTTTGATCGGTTGCAAGCAGAGTTGGCGGGCAGTGCAGGTACTCACTCGTCCCCGCGCGCCGGTGACGGCGACGCGGCCGATGACGCCCAAGCAGATGACGCCCAAGCAGATGACGCCCAAGCAGATGACCCGTACTCGAAGTACTACGACGAATCAGCCGACTAATACGTTCGCCCTCGATGATCAGCCGGTTTGCTGCTGGCCAACGAGGATAACCGCACCGCCGCCACCGCCCTTTGCGGGCGAATCACCCATCTCACCATCGCGGCGATCGCGCACTGCACCGCAAACCCAGGCCTTTACTCCGCGTCCGGTCAGTAGCTCAATTGCCTGGCTCGCGGCACCCGCCGGCAAAATTGCGACCATGCCGATACCCATGTTCAAGGTGCGCTCAAGCTCAAGTTGATCAACCGCGCCCAAGCCCCCAATGAGATTGAAGATCGGCAGCGGTGCCCAAGTGGTCCGGTCAACCACCGCCGCCAGCTGAGGCGGCAGCACTCGAGCAATATTGGCCGCGAGCCCGCCGCCGGTCACGTGGCTTAATCCGTGCACCGGCACCGCGTCAATCAAAGCCAAAACGTCTTGCGCGTAGATTCGGGTCGGCTCCAGTAACTCCTCGCCAACGGTGCGATCAAGTTCAGGTAGATACGCGTTGATGCCCGGGCCCTTGTCACCTAGGAGCACATACCGAGCCAGGGAATAGCCATTGGAGTGCAGGCCCGATGCGGCCATCGCGACCAAAACATCGCCGGCGACAACTCGATCGGGGCCCAGTAGCAAATCTGCCTCGACCACACCGGTACCGGCGCCGGCTAGGTCGTACTCATCAGGTGCCAGTAAACCCGGGTGCTCGGCTGTCTCACCCCCGAGTAACGCGCAGCCAGCCAATTGGCAACCCGCTGCAATACCCGACACGATCGCCGCGATCCGCTCTGGGACAACCGATCCGGTGGCGATGTAGTCGGTTAGAAAAAGTGGCTCGGCACCTACGACAACTAAGTCATCCACCACCATCGCGACGAGATCGATGCCGATCGTGTCGTGCACGTCCATCGCTCGAGCAACCGCAACCTTGGTGCCAACACCATCTGTCGAGGTAGCAAGTAGTGGCCTTCGGTACTTCGTCAACGCCGAGGCATCGAAGAGTCCGGCGAATCCACCGAAGTCACCGACCGACTCCGGCCGCTGCGCTGCCTTTACCGATTCGCGCATTAGCGCAACAGCCCGCTCGCCAGCTTCGACATCAACCCCGGCTGCCGCGTATGAGGCTCCCGTCATGGCCTTTCCAGCGCATCGGCGGCGCCGCCGCCAACCATCGTGCTGACCCCGTCAATGTCCAAGGTGCCGTCCAGCGCTCGCCTTTCAATACCCTCGAACAACTGCTTGCCCAAGAATTGCGCCTCGGGAATTTCAACCGGATAGACCCCGTCGAAGCAGGCTCGGCAGAGTTTCTCCTTGGGTATTGTCGTGGCCGCAATTAGTGCATCAAGGGAAACGTAGCCGAGTGAATCAGCGCCGATCGAACGGCAGATTTGCTCGACGGTGAGCCCGTTGGCCACCAGTTCCGACCTACTTGCAAAATCAATCCCGTAGAAGCAGGGCCACTCAACAGGGGGGCTCGAAATTCGCACGTGCACCTCTCGGGCCCCCGCTTCCCGAAGCATGCGCACCAGTGCGCGCTGCGTATTGCCGCGCACGATCGAGTCGTCGACCACAACGAGTCTTTGCCCGCCGATCACTTCGCGGAGCGGATTCAATTTCAAGCGGATTCCGAGTTGGCGAATTGACTGTGATGGCTGGATGAAAGTTCGGCCCACATACGCGTTCTTCACTAGGCCTTCGGAGAAGGCAATGCCCGACTCCTGCGCATACCCGATTGCGGCGTAGCGACCGGATTCGGGAACCGGAATAACAAGATCGGCAGTTACTGGGTGTTCGCGGGCTAGGATGCGCCCGGTTTCAACTCGGGTCACCTGAATACTGCGGCCCGCAATGGTGGTATCCGGGCGAGCCAGATACACGTATTCGAAAAGGCAGCCTTTGGGGTCGGCTTCGGCAAATCGCTCAGAGCGCACCCCTTGGTCATCGATGACGATGATTTCACCCGGTTCAATCTCGCGGACGAACGAGGCTCCGATGATGTCGAGCGCCGCTGTTTCACTCGCCAATACCCAGCCGCGTTCGAGTCGGCCGAGGGATAGCGGTCTGATTCCCTGCGGGTCGCGTGCGCCATACAGGGCGTCGTCATCCATGAACACGAGGGAGAACGCACCTTTTACGTGCGGGAGTTCTTCCATCGCGGCCGCCATCACACTTAAATCCGGATGCGATGCGAGTAGTGCGGCTAACACATCGGTATCACTCGAGGCTTCTACCTGGGTATCAAGGGGTAGCTCACCTGACTCACGGGATAGCTCGATCAACCGCCGGCGCAAAGCTGCTGTGTTGGTGATGTTGCCGTTGTGTGCGAGCGCCAGATGCCCGGTTGCCGTCGATCGAAATGTCGGCTGCGCGTTCTCCCAGACACTGGCACCGGTAGTCGAATAACGCGTATGCCCGATAGCGACGTGCCCGCGCAGTGATTCCAGATTGGCTTCGGTGAAGACTTGGGAAACTAGACCCATGTCCTTGTAGACGAGGATTTGACTGCCATCGCTAACAGCCATGCCGGCTGATTCTTGACCCCGGTGCTGCAAGGCGTAAAGACCGAAGTAGGTGAGTTTGGCGACTTCGTCGCCCGGTGCCCAAACACCGAAGACGCCGCACGCATCCTGGGGTCCCTTTTCACCCGGGAGGAGGTCATGTGAAAGGAGTCCATCACCGCGGGCCACCATCTGAGCCTACGCGATTTTGTTGTCCGCCCTCACCGTAGGCGCGCAACTATTCGAGGGACAGTTTTACTTCATCAAAGAGGGGTAGCCATGGTGATAGGTCCGAGCGCTCGCCACTGGCTCGAACTAGGTTCGTGGCCTGGGCCCACTCCTTGGCACCGACACATAACTCCAGCCAAGTGCGTGCATCAGTTTCCACCACCGCCGATGGCGTGCCACGTCGATGCGTGCGCCCGGGGATAGCCTGGACCGCGGCATAGGGCGGGATTCGAACTTCCACACTGCGACCGGGCGCAGCCTCGATCAAGGCAGCCAACGAGGCTTTCACCGCGGCTTTTAGCTGATCGGCCGGCGGCTCAGCGCCTCGAGCAAATACCGCCAGCACCTCGATTATGGATGTCGGGGTGGCCACCATCGAGCTAGCCGAAAAGTTCCGGCAGGGTGCGCTCGTGCTCGCGCCTTAGGTCGTCTAACGAGACACAGAAGAGGTCGGCGAAATCCAACTCAGGTGCTGCTGAGACAACTCCTATCTCGACCAGCGGGACACCCTTTTGCCCACACATGTCAAGGAGTTGGCCGGTAGCACTTGGACTCACGACCACCACCGCGCGGCCGGTGGATTCAGCGAACATGAAGACAAATGGCTCCAAGGCCGCTGGCACCAGCACGGTCGCACCGGTGCCGGCGCGCAGGGCCATCTCAACCAACACCTGCGCCACCCCGCCGTCCGAGACATCATGTGCCGCCACGAACAACCCGCTCGTTGATCCGGCGACCAAAACCTCCGCCAAGGCGCGCTCGCGATCAAGATCAACCCTGGGCGGTAAGCCACCGAGGTGACCATGCACATGATTGGCCCATTCACTCCCGCCAAACTCGTCATTGGTGTCACCAAGTAGATAAATCCGATCCCCCGCACCAGCCCATGCCATGGAAGTACGCGTGGCGACGTCAGCGATAACACCGAGTACACCCACCACCGGTGTCGGCAAGATTGCGGTGGCACCGGTTTGGTTGTAGAACGAGACATTGCCTCCGGTTACCGGAGTCCCAAGTAGCAGGCACCCATCGGCCAGCCCGCGGGTGGCCTCGGCGAACTGCCACATAACTTCAGGATCCTCCGGCGAGCCAAAGTTCAGGCAGTTGGTTACTGCGAGCGGCGTGGCACCCGAAGCAGCCACATTGCGATAGGCCTCAGCCAAGGCAAGTTGCGCACCCGCGTACGGGTCAAGCTTCGCGAAGCGCCCATTGCAATCGGTGGCGATGGCGACGCCAAGGCCGGTGCTCTCGTCGATGCGGATCATTCCCGCATCCTCCGGCTGCGCCAGCACCGTATTGCCCTGCACATAGCGGTCGTATTGCGAGGTCACCCACGACTTCGAGGCCAAGTTCGGCGCAGCCACCATCACTAGCATGGTATCTCGCAACTCGGGCCCGGTAACGGGCCGCTCCAGGTGATCTGTGGTGTCAGCCTGCAGAGCATCCTGCCAGGGCGGCCGGTGGTACGGCCGTTCATAAACCGGGCCCTCATGCGCGACGGTGCGTGGTGGCACATCAACAATTCTTTCGCCATGCCAGTCGACGGTGAGCCGCCCACTCGCATTTACCTCACCGATTACTACCGCCTCGACATCCCACTTCGCGCAGCGCTCCATGAACTCAGGTAGTCGATCTGGGCGCACAATCGCGCACATGCGCTCCTGCGACTCACTCATCAGGATTTCTTCCGGTGACAAAGTCTCATCTCGCAACAAGACCCGATCGAGCCAGACGTGCATGCCGCCCTCACCATTTGACGCCAGCTCGCTGGTCGCACAGGAGATGCCCGCGCCGCCAAGATCTTGGATACCTTCGACTAACCCGGCTTGCAAGACTTCAAGGGTGGCCTCGATCAGCAACTTCTCCATGAAGGGGTCGCCAACCTGCACACTCGGTCGTTTAGTCGGGCCACCGTCTGAAAACGTCTCGGAGGCTAGAACTGACACCCCACCAATACCATCGCCGCCGGTGCGGGCTCCGTAAAGCACAACCAGATTGCCGACACCCTTGGCACTGGCCAGATGAATGTCTTCATGCTTCATCGCACCCACGCAGAGGGCATTTACGAGAGGGTTGCCGATATAGGAGGAGTCGAAGACGATTTCGCCACCGATATTCGGCAGGCCCAGGCAGTTACCGTAGCCGCCGATACCAGCCACGATGCCCGGTAGCACCCGACCGGTGTCTGGCGCATCAGCCGGCCCAAACCGGAGTGGATCCATCACGGCAAGGGGTCGGGCCCCCATCGACATGATGTCGCGCACGATCCCGCCGATACCCGTCGCGGCACCTTGATAGGGCTCAACATAGGAAGGGTGATTATGGCTTTCGACTTTGAAAGTAACAGCCCAGCCGGCACCGATATCGACAACGCCGGCGTTCTCGCCGATGCCAACCAGAAGTGCGTCGGTCTTGGGGGCTTTCTCACCGAACTGACGTAAATGCACCTTTGATGACTTATATGAGCAGTGCTCACTCCACATGACCGAATACATCGCCAACTCCGACGAAGTCGGCCGGCGCTGGAGGATGTCGCGGATCTGCTGATACTCGTCAGGCTTTAATCCCAACTCGGCGAACGGTTGCGAGTGCTCAGGTGAGACTTCGGCGAGGGCCACGGTGTCGATGCTCATGAGCCAACCATCGATTTCAGGACGCTAGTGAAAAAGTTGATGCCATCTGTCGAGGGGCCAGTGAGCGATTCAACCGCGTGCTCCGGGTGCGGCATCAAACCCACGACGTTGCCACGCTCATTGGCTATCCCGGCGATATCACGCCGGCTGCCATTGGGATTTACTTCCAGGTATCGGGCGACAACTCGGCCTTCGGCCTCTAGCGCGTCAAGGGTGCGCTCATCGGCGACATAACCACCTTCGCCATTCTTCAACGGGATCACGATTTCCTGGCCGCTCGTGAAGTCTGCGGTCCAGGGGGAACTCGTGTTCTCGATGCGCAGGCGCTGGTCGCGGCACATGAAGTGCAATGAGTCGTTACGGGTCAAAGCCCCGGGGAGTAGATGCGACTCACAAAGTATTTGAAACCCATTGCAGATGCCCAACAACGGCATACCGGCATTCGCGCGCTCGATTATTGAGTGCATAACAGGGGCAAAGCGCGCGATAGCCCCGCACCGAAGGTAATCGCCATACGAGAACCCACCTGGCAAGATCACCGCGTCGACCCGCTTCAGATCCTCGTCGCCATGCCAAAGTGCAATTGCCTCACCACCCGCGATGCGTACGGCTCGCGCAGCATCACGATCATCGAGTGAGCCGGGGAAGGTAACTACACCAACCCTTACGCTCATACCTGATCCTCGATTACCCGAAGTTTGTAGTCTTCGATCACCGGGTTACTGAGTAATTCGGCGGCCAGGGTTTCGAGCAGCTCAAGGCGCTCCCCTTCGACAACGCCGGCAAGATCGATGATGAACTGCTTTCCCTGGCGCACGCCGGTGACACCGGTCAGGCCAAGTCGGCGCAGGGAGCCTTCGACCGCGCGGCCTTGGGGGTCCAAAATCTCAGGCTTGAGCATGACGTCGACGACGACGCGGGCCACGGGCGCTCCATTGCTAGTCGCAGGTCCAAAGTTTCGGTTTGGGAAGGTGACCAGTCTATCGGGCCACACCTGGCGAACTGGGAACCCAGGAACTAGGAACTAGGAACTTGGTTCTATTGCCTTTAGGCTGCCGGCCGGGGAGCCGGTGTCATCGGCGGCTTCGCCCGCGGCCATGCTATTGCCCCGGCGCGTCGCCGAGTCACTCGCGACAAGATCGATCTTGGGATGGGCGAGGTAGTGCGCAAGGATGCGATTTCCGATATTGAGGATGATCGTGATCATCAGCGTGATCAGCAGAAACTGAACCAAAACCCCGACGAGATCCACGTCAGGATCCTGAAATGCATTGATAAAGGCGCCGGCGTTGAAGATCAACGAGATCACCATTGAGAGGGGCAGCAGACGTATCATCAGAGGGCTAGGTTACCAATCTGATCAGTTGAAGTGGGCGCCTTCGAATTCGCTGACCTTACTTTAGCGTCCTCGCATGGCACGCCGTCCCGAAACACGATCGGGATGCCTAAGGCTTTGAGGGCGCCAGGATTGGTTGAATCCAGTTCATTAATCACCATCAGCGCCGAGATGTTTCCGAAGCACTGGGTCCAACGGCTTAAGGACGCGACGGTTCGGGCAGCGTCCACGACTGCCCAAACATGATCAGCCTTCAGTGCTTCGACGGCCTTGACGATGCGCACCCGATCCAGATCGTTAGTGCCCATTGGGAAAGGCGAGTGCACGATGACGATGGTGGGAGTCTGCTGCCGGTTCACCAGATCGAGAACTTGGTCGGCACCTGAATACAAGAAGTGCTGCGCCGGTGCCAGGCCGGCAACCGATACACCGGCTGGGGTGATGGCCAAGATCGAGATCTCGTCACGGCCGCACGCCTCGCTGATGTCCTGGGCCTGCCGGTATGCCTCCTCGGCATCCCCGACAAGTACTAGTACCTCGCCCGCATCAATGGGTACGCCAACGGGAATTTGGTAGAACGAAAGCTTCTGCTTCGCTGGACTCACGACAAATTGGTCGAGGTCATCTTGCAGTACCTCAGTCGCCTGATCTAGTACATCCGGCGCCTGGAACTTAATGCTGAATGCTGCCGGTTTGGCAACTGCGACAACTACTGGCTTCACTGATTGCGGTGCTTGTGTTAGCTCTACCTTTGGCACCGGTACAACCGGGCTACGTCGCGGACGCTCGGCGGGTACACCGGCTGACTTCTTGACGATCGGCGGCGCACTTCGAGCAATCGTCTCGGCAACCGTAAATATCTGGAGCAATCTGGCCTCATCGGGCCCTAAGGTGCCGCGCTTGGAATAGAACCGCTCCACCTTGTTGCGCTGTGCCCTGATCTCATCGCTGATCTGGGTCCGCCAATGCTCCTCGCCGTGGCTGCTGGCGACCGAGACTGGCTTGGGTGCTTGCGGGGCGGTAACGGCTTCGATGACTGGTACCGGCGGGGGGAGTTCTTCCTGGACGATCACCGGAACCGTGATTTGTACAGGTGCCTCTTCTAGGTCCATTGCTGCAACTAGTCGATCAGCCGGCGAGAGTAGATCGTGGACGGAGGCGTCTTCGATGGGTGGGGCCTGTGACAACAGATCACGCAGCCTCGACTGCTGCTCCAAGCTCGCCGGGGCAGTTCTGCTTGGGCGCTTCGCCCGGTTTTTCGCGGCGCGCTTATTGCGCAGCCGCAACCGGAAACCCTTCTTCTTACGGGACGAGTCGGTGCCGTTGCTCAAAGTGGCGTCGAGATCGGTCAGTTCATCAGGGCCCAAGGGGTCGGCACCGACACTCGCGTTATCGCCGAAGTCCTGGGAATTAAGTGCCCGTGCCTGCTCGAGTAGATCCCGAGCCCATTCCTGTGCAGACGCCGCGGCCTGGTCGTTTTGACTGCGGGTAGCGATCTCGCCCAATGACATCCCTGCGGTTACAGGTTGCGCGGCAATACCGGCTACTAGCCGAGGATCAACAATCTCGATGGTCACCTCATAATGCTGCTTGGCAAAGAAACCGCCCACCCCGCCCGAACGAACCTGTTCGGCTTGGATGACCTTGAAGTCACGGCCGTAGTTGGATTCGATCTCACGCAGTATTCCCTTGAGGTCTGGTCCCTCAAGCAACATTCGCAGGCTCACTACCCACCGCCCCTACTGTCTGGATATCAATTGGTCCGCCGAGTTCTGAGTACGAAAGAATTGGCAGTCTTGGGAATTCATGGCGCAGTTGCCGGTAAAGCGGGGCCCGGAGCTGACTCGCACAGATCAGCACTGGCGAGACTCCCGTCTCCTCGGCTGCATTGACCAAACGTCCGATGTCAGCACTCATGCGGGAAAGGATCGATGCATCGATTGCCAGCACCTGGCCCTCCTGCCCGGCCCGGGACGACGACAGCAGGCTTTGTTCGAAGCTCGGGTCCAAGGTGATGACGTGCAGGACCCCATCCATCGCAGCCCGTGAACTAATTGACGAGCCCAATACCTCGCGAGCCGCCTCGACCAGGGCTTCTGTGCCCTGACGACCGGTGCGGATACCGGCGGACATTGCCTCGAAGATGCGGGCCAGATCCCGGATTGCCACCCGTTCGCGGAGCAGGCCTTGAAGCACCTGCTGGATTTCGCCGAGTGTCGCCTGCGCGGGTGTTAACTCCTCGACAACAGATGGGTGGGTCTGACGCAAAGAGTCGACCAACAGCTTTACATCCTCTCGGGAGAGGAGTTCGGCTGCGTGCTTGCGCACCGTCTCAGCCAGGTGGGTGGTCACAATCGAGGCGCGATCGATGACCGTGGCGCCCATCAGTTCGGCTTGACGCTGGAACGCAACGGGAACCCACCGAGCATCTAGGCCAAATACCGGTTCCTTGGTTTCCTCACCAGGTAGTGACTCAATGTTGTCACCGATGACGAGCACATGCCCCGGAGGTGCCTGACCGCGCGCGACCTCGACTCCGTGCAACCGGATCCGATAGGTAGCAAGGGGCAGGTCGGTGTCGTCCCGCGTGCGAACCGTGGGAAGGACGAGGCCGAGTTCCATCGCGAGTTTGCGGCGCAGGGCCTTCACTCTGACCAGTAGATCTCCGCCAACATTGGGGTCAACTAGATCGATGATGTCGTAACTGAGCCCAAGCTCGAGGGCATCAACCTGCAAGTCTTTAACGATGGCCTCGGGACTGTCGGGCAGCGGCTTGCCCGCGGTCAATGCCGCCTGCGCGCCCGGTGCCTCGAGGGCTTTCTTATCCGTTGCTGCTGCCGTGCGAGCCAGCCGCCGGCCAATCAGCATTAGGCCGCCACCGACCACGAGAAATGGCAGTGCCGGCATGCCTGGAATGATGGCAAGCGCCGCGATGCCGCCGCCGGCGATGATCAGCGTGCGTCGCTGGCCTTTCAATTGCGCGATTACATCCGAAGACATGTCACCGTCGGTGGCGGCCCGAGTAACCATGAGGCCGGTCGCAACAGCGAGCATCAGTGCGGGGATCTGCGCGGTCAAGCCGTCGCCGACCGTGAGGAGGCTATAGGTATCGATCGCCTCTGAGAAGCTCATCCCCTTCTGGGTGAGCCCAATTGCGACGCCACCGAAGAGGTTGATGAGTGTAATGAAGATGGCAGCGATCGCATCACCTTTGACGAACTTCGAGCCACCGTCCATAGCACCGTAGAAGTCGGCCTCTGCCGCCACTTCTGCGCGCCTACGACGGGCCTCATTGTCATCAATGAGTCCGGCATTTAGATCAGCATCGATGGCCATCTGCTTGCCGGGCATCGCGTCCAGGGTAAACCGGGCGCCGACCTCAGCAACCCGCTCTGCACCCTTTGTGACCACGACAAACTGGATGACGATGAGGATTAGGAAGATGACGAGGCCAACGATCAGGGAGCCGCCGATCACGAAGCTGCCGAACGCCTCCACGACTTCACCCGCGTAGCCATTCACCAATACCTGGCGGGTAACGCTCACATTCAGGCCGAGCCGGAAGAGTGTTGCAATCAGCAAGAGGGCGGGGAAGGTGGCGAAATCTAGGGGCCTGCGGATATAGATTGCAGTGAGCAAGATGACAAGGGATGCTGCAATATTGAAGGTAATAAGGAGGTCAAGGATCACCGGCGGCAGCGGGATGATCAACATCACGATCACCAAGATCACCGCAATAGGAATCGCCAACTGTGACCAGCGAATCTTGCGCACGGACGCCCCTGCCATTGGGAAAACCATCCATGGGAGTACCTGCCGTCCTGGCACTGATCTCATCGGCCGCAATTGGCCGAACTTAATGATTTTCTAGACCGGAATAATGTGGTCCACTTCACGGGCATGGTGCAGGCCCGCATGCACACCCCGCCTCTTCAGGCTGATAACGAAGGCCAGCACCCGTGCGACAGCCGTGAACAGCTCAGGGGGGATCTCGGTGCCCACCTCGCAACTTCGGTACAAGGTCCGCGCCAAGGGGATGTCTTCAACTAGGGGCACCCGGTTCTCGGTCGCGATCTCGCGGATTCGGGCGGCAATTACCCCAGCTCCCTTGGCCACCACCCGGGGGGCACCTAGGTGCTTGGTGTACTTGATCGCCACAGCTACGTGCGTCGGGTTGACTAAGACAGCGTCGGCGAACGCCACATCGGCCATCATCCGATTTCGGGAGGCGTCCAATGCTCGCCGCCGGATGATGGCTCGGAGCAGGGGATCGCCTTCTGACTGCCGGAATTCCTCCTTCACCTCCTGCGTGGACATCATCAACTGCTTGCGTACCCTCTGGCGGCTAATGAAGTAGTCGGCGATCGCGATCAGCAGACCGGTGGCGATGACAATCTGGACCAGCCGGATGCCCTCGGCCGCGGTGGTTGACGCGAGTATCGACAACGGCAGCAAGCCCGAACCGAAGATTATTTCCACGGTGCGGCTGATGACGAGCCACAGCACCAAGGCGATCGCGGAGGTCTTGAGGATCTGCTTGGCCAGCTCCCACAGGCCTCGGGTCCCAAATATCCGCTTCGCACCCTGCTGTGGACTGATGTTTCGGCCCTTGGGCGTAATCCGGGAAAGGTACGGGCGTGCACCCCCTTGAATCCAGCCCGAGATCTGGGTGACAACAAGGATTACTAGAAAAAAGGGGACTACGAGTAATGACATGGTTACTACCGCAGGCAGTGCAATATCACCTAGTAACTGAGGGGATGGCTGTCGGGCAATTTCCGGGATCGTCTTGAGCAGCGCCTCAAGTTGAACAGTTAACTGCTCAACCATGAAAGGCAGGACGAAGGTCAGTGCAAGGAGGCCGGTCCAGGCGGCAACATCGGCGGATCGTGCTACCTGGCCCTGCTTGATTCCGTCCTTGAGTTTCTTCGCGGTCGGTTGTTCGGTTTTGGTGGATGAGTCAGCCATGTCACCTACCCACGATTCCCCGCATGGCGTCGACGGAAGAGTCCGTCAAGCCCGCAATAACCGGGGTGAGCTGTGGGAGAGCAATACCTACCAAGAGCAAGGTGAGGCCGATCTTGACGGGAAAGCTCAGCACGAAGATATTGATGGTCGGAGCCACCCGGGTGAGCAACCCCAGGCCGATATCGGCCAAGAGCAGCACGGCGACGATTGGTCCGGCAATCTGCAAGACGGCGACGAAGAACACACTGAGTGCCTCCGTCAATGTCGATGCGGTAGCGGCGGTGCTAAGCCCGTTGCCGATCGGGAGCACCTCGAAAGTCTTGGCAAATCCAGCGAAGAGAATGAGGTACGCGCCGGAAACCAAGATGAGGACACCTGCGATTAGTTGATACGCCTTGCTGATCACCGCAGACTGCTGCTGCATCATCGGGTCGTAGGCAGCGGCCAGTGAGAATCCACTCGCTACGTCAATGAGCGCGCCGGCGGATTGCACGGCAGAGAGCAGGATTAGGCAAACCAACCCAAGGGCGACGCCTATCACGATCTGCAGGGCGAATTGGAGCAGCAGGTCGACCGGTTCCAGGGAAATTCCACCGGAGACCGCGATGGCAGCGGGGGTCATCGGAACAGCGAAAGCCAACCCGGCCATGACACGCACGAGCGGGGGCAGGAAGCCCCCACCGAACGGCGGGGTCAGCCAAACCCAGGCGCCGACTCGGGCAAAGACCAGCAGGAAGCCCATAATCTGCTCGGTGGTGATTCCAAGCTCAAACACTTGGAGTCCTCACCCGAGCAGATCCGGGAGCATGTCGAATACGTTGCTGGTAAACGACAGCAGTGTCTGCACCATCCAACTTGCCGCGATCACCAGAGCGATTCCGACGGCGATGATTTTTGGCACAAAGGACAGGGTCTGGTCTTGCAAACTGGTGAGGCCCTGAAATAGTGACACGGCTAATCCAACAATCAATGCGGTGAGAAGGATCGGTGCCGCGAGTAAAGCCGCGGTCCACATCAGTTGGGTACTTAGTTCAACGACATTGGCTTCAGACATCTAGTCACCTATCCATAACTGCCGACGAGCGCCGTGACGATCAATGTCCAGCCATCAACGAGGACGAAGAGCAAGAGCTTGAAGGGGAGCGAGACTAAAACAGGCGGGAGCATGATCATGCCGACCGACATCAGCCCCGAGCTCACGACCATGTCGATGATGAGGAACGGCAAAAAGATCACGAAACCGATGATGAATGCCGCCCGCAATTCCGAAAGGATGAAGGCCGGGACCAAGGTGGTAAGCGAGACATCACTCGGTGTTGCCGGCGGTGGCTCTTGCGATACCTGCACCATTAAAGCCAGTTCTTCCGGGCGGGTATTTGCGAGCATGAAAGTCTCGAGGGGGATTCTGCCGATATCGAAAGCCTGACCGAAGGTGATAGAACCGTCCAAATAGGGCTGGAGTGCATCGGTATTCACCACCCCCAGCACTGGCGACATCACGAAAAAACTCAGGAAGATCGCCAACCCAGCAAGTACCTGATTCGGCGGGATTCCTTGAAGTCCTAGCGCATTGCGGGTAAGTGACAGCACCACGATGATCTTGGTGAAACTCGTTGTTAATAGGAGCAGCGCAGGCGCAACAGCCAAAACGGTAAGAGTGAGCAGCAGCACGATTGCGCTGGTTGGCCCTTCGCCACTGCTCAGGTCGGGCAACTCGATCGAGACAGCCTGGGCCGGTGTCGCGAGTGAAACACCGATAACCGCCGTGGTGAGTGCTACGGCAACCACAGTGCGGCCAACACGCAGCCACCGCCTCATGAGCGAACTGACTTCTCGCGCAAGGCCTCGGTCAGTTGACGCCAAGTTGTTGGCGAAAGAACGGAGCCGGCCAGGCGGCCCTCACCCTTGGGGCGGTGCAGCGAGGCTACTGCTTCGCGGTCTGGCAGATCTGGGTGCTGGAGATCTGGGTATTGGAGATCTGGGTATTGGAGATCTGGGTATTGGAGATCTGGATACTGGCGCTCTAAATACTGGAGATCTGGGTCCAGCAGTGAGTCCAAGTGGACCGGCCTTCTATCTTCCTTGACTTCGTCAATATCGGCCGTAGTTTCAATGACACTAAGTAGCGTGATGTTGTTATCCGTTGCACCGATCATCATGGTCTTGCCGCCCACCTCCACAAGGAGCAGGCTGCCCTTCTTACTGATCGGCACCTTTGAAACCAATTGGATCGATCCGGCGCCCTTTGGGCTCACGCGCTTCTTGACTCGCGCCAGGCCCCAGATAAGTGCAATTACTACGGCCAGGGAGACGACGAATCTCAGAATCAGCCAGACGGTATCCATGGGTCAGTTCAGATATCTCGGGTCAGTCCGCTGCTACGACTGAGGTCACACGAAATCCGAATTGGTCATCAACGACGACTATTTCGCCATGCGCGAGCAAGGTGCCGTTGATGTACATGTCTAGAGGCGTGCCGACCTCGCGATCGAGTTCGACAATTTGACCCGGCTGCAGTTGTAGGAGCTTGCCGATGGGCAAGAGAGTGCGGCCCACCTCGATGGTTACTTCCATCTGGACACTAGCTAGTGCGTCAATCTGCTTTGGAATGTTCAGCATCGAAGCCACGGCAACGGGAGCGGCTTGCGGAGCCGGTGCAGCAGCGGGGGCCGGTGTTGCAGCCGGTGCCGCTGGCGCAGCCTGCGGCGGCGCTTCCGGAGCCGCAGCCGGCGCAGCTTGCTGCGCAGCTTCGGCAGCTGGGTCCGGCGCCATAACTGGCTCTTCGGCAGCCGCTGGCTCCGCGAGAAACAGGAGCACCGCGCCCACAGCGGCGCCGTCGACAAGCAACGGCACGTTTATGTCAGCGTCGATCGTGGGTGCGCCCGATGCGGGTGCGGGTGGGCCGATCACCGAATCAAGAACCTGCGACATCGCGTCGATCGCTTCATCGAGCGCATCAACCAAGCCTTCGGAGGTGGTGATGTCGGGGCTGGCACCATCGAGCAGGGCGATCATCAAGCTGCCGTTGATCGAACCTTCAACGGCTACCACGGCCATGGCGGTGGCAGCTGTGATGTCGATATCTAGTGCGGTGGTCGACGGCTCACCCGAGGTGACTACCGATGTTACCGACAGCGCATCACACAGTGCAGACATCGACATCCGCATCTGCTCAATCATGAGAGCCTGCTGACGCGCATCTTGGTTAACGCTCATTCTTACTCCTCGCCGGATTAAACAACTCGAAATGCTGCTTGCGTACCCTCACCACCCGGCAGTGCGTGCGCGAACACGACGCCGGAACTTGTGACCTCCCATGGTGCGTCCTTGGGATGGCCGAGGCGGAACACATCGCCCGCCGCGAGGGAGGTGAACTCTGACAATCGCCCTTGGGTCGGGCGCAGACGCACGGATACCAAAACGGGCGCCAGCCGAACGCGCTCTTCCACCGAGGCTCTGAAGACGGCCTGGTCTGTGCTACTTCGCTCCGCTCGTCGTGCGGCAAGGGCCGCATCGAGTGAGGGAAGAATTTGTCCGAGCGGCAGGGCTAGCGCCGTGCGAAATTCACGCTCCTTTATCTCCAACCGAAATGTCGCTACCAGCATCTGATCATTTGATGAGGCAGCGTGCGCAAGTTCGGGTGAGGAGAACTGGCCGCTGAGGCTCGGGTCCCAGTTGGTGATCCCCTCGAAGCTGTAGCGAAGTGCGCCCACCAGGTTCCCGCCGAGGTCCCCGACCAAGGCCTCTTCGATATCGGTCAAGCCACGTGCTGGTTGCTCATCATCGCCGGGCCCACCCAGCGGCAGGTCGACCGCAAGCATGGCAAAGTCGAGGGGTAGGTGAATGATGCCGGACGCGTTAAGTGGGCTCAACGACGCGACCAAGATGACGGTCTCCTCCGGCAGCGAATTTATGAATGCGCCGTAGGTGACCTGCTGCAGGGAATCGAGGTCATGGGAACAAGCGGTCCGCAGTTTGGAGGTGATCATGCCCCCGGTTGCGTCAGCAAACGTCTCAAGGACCTGCTCCAAAATCCGCTGGTGATCACGCGTGAACTTGGATGGATTGCGAAAGTCGTACAACTCGGTGACCGATCCACCGCCTGACGCCAAAGATTCACTGCCAGCATTTGTAGCCACGTGAGACTTATCGTCGGCTGTTCGGTAGAACTTAGCCTTTCAGCTGAAGAGTTACGGGTCGGATCCATCCGGCCCTCGAGCCCTGCATGCCAGCAGCCCGATCATGAAGGGTCGCGTCTCATCCGTGGCGACCCGCTGGGAGCTACTGCATCACGAACTCCGTGAAGTAGATATCCGAAACCTCGGACCCATAACTCTCGGTAATCCGGGTGAGCAACTCCTCCTTGAGTCGGCTTCGGCCGTCCCCATCAGATAGTTCTAGGATGTCTTGACCACTAAATACCTCAATGGCCGCATCCAGGGCCTTCGAGCCATCAAGTTCAGGGTCCTTGCCCATAAGTGACGTCTGCAGTGCGATCCCCAGTTTCAAGAAGCGTTCATCCTTCAGGTTGATGAAGAGGGGATCAAGCTTTATTACGGCCCCAACGACAACCGGTGCCTCAACGGCGGCGGCAGCCGGTGCGGGGGCCGCGGAGCCGCGGCCGAGGAACATGTAGGCGGCGCCGGCAACTAGCAGTACCGCGAGCAGGATAACCACCAATTTAAGGGGAGACTTCTTCTTCTCCCCGTCCTTAGCTTCCGATTTCTTAGCAGCCATCACATTCCTCCGTGTAGTCAATCGGTTGCCCAGCGGTGATCTTGAGCGAACTTGGTGCATTTCTCATGACTGACCTCCTTGGCCTTCGGAAATCTCGCTCTCGGCCCGGGCACCGGCCAGCAGGGCCCGCTGCTCACTTGTCAAAGTGCTAGCAAGCACGATCGCCACCCGCCTATTTAGACGCAGGTGGTCCGGGTTGGTCTCCGGCACCAAAGGTGAGGTCTCGCCGTAACCCGCGACGTGCATTCTGTCGATGGGAATCCCCTCGCCGTTGAGGAACCGGGCCACCGCACCGGCCCGGGCGCTGGAGAGCTCCCACTCACTCGGGAACAAGGTCGGCCGCACATTGGCGGTATTGGTGTGACCTTCGATGATCAACTGGCTGCCGGCGTCCTTGAGGGCTGGCAGCAACTCCCTGATGGCCTTTTCCCCGGCGGATTGGAGGGTGGCACTTTGCGGCCCGAAGATCACGTCGTCGGTAATAAGCGTCACTACCAACCCTCGCTCCTCGCGGCTTAGCACCACCTTTCCGGAGAGACCGGCCGAGCTCACGGCGCTAGCCAGGGCTAATTCGGCCTTGCTCAGGGTGGCCTGATCGGCCGCTTCGGCAGCAACCGCGGACTGTACAGCGAGATTAGCCTTCGCATCTTCTACCGTACCCGGCGTTGACATCTGGCTCGAGACCTGCTCGCGGAGCGTCGGCATGATGTTTGGGATGACCACCGCTGGAGTGTCAACTACGGGGGCCTCGCTCAACGTCACATTGTCACCGGCCTTGGGCAAAATGCTGTCATTGCCGTCCGAGATGTTAACGACCTCGCCGAAAGCAATTGCAAGTGAAGCTGAAACTTCGTCGTACTTCTTCTCATTAACCTGGCTGATTGCGTAAAGCAGGACGAAAAGGGCGAACAGCAACGTGACCATGTCGGCATAGGAGATGAGCCACCGTTCGTGGTTCTCCTTCTCCTCCTCGACATGCCGACGATTCGCCAAGGTCAGGAAGCTTTCTCAAGATCACGCAATACGTCGGCGGGTAGGAGAGCGCGAAGCCTGCGCTCAACCATGCGTGGATTTGCACCTGCCTGAATGGACAAAATGCCCTCAATGATGACTTCGCCCTGGGTCGTGCGTAGTTCGTTCAAAAGTCGCATCTTGGCGCCAATTGGCAGCCAGAAGACGTTAGCCGAGAGCACGCCCCACATGGCGGCAACGAAGGCCGCTGCGATAGCGCCACCGAGTTCGTCAGGATTCGAAAGGTTTCCAAGGACGGTGACGAGACCGAGGATGGTGCCGATAATCCCGATAGTCGGTGCGTAGCCGCCCATGTCCACGAAGAGCTTTGCGTGCCGGCCCCCGTTAACACTCTCACTGTGCAGTTCGGCCTCGAGTATGCGCGCTAGATCGGTTGGGTCGGTGCCGTCGATGGCGAGTTCCAGCCCGCGCCGCAGCAGCGGATCCTCAATTTCGGTTACGGTTGCCTCAAGGGACAGCAGGCCGTCGCGGCGGGCAATGTTGGCGCAGTTGACGAGGGTTTCCAGTAGTCCGTCGTACTTCGGTGTTGCGGACAACAGCGATTTCACCCCGGCCTTGATGGATGCAATCCAGAGCTTCGCTGACATTCCTGCGGCACCGCACGCGAAAGTGCCGCCGAAGACCAGAATCAGGGGTGCCAGAAGTAAAATCGAGGTCGGCGATCCGCCTTCGAGTACTAGCACCACCATCACGGTGATAAAGGCGAAAAGTACTGCAATTAAGGTAATGGGATCCATGGTTAGCGCCGCGGATTCAGCGGCACCACGTTCGGCCCTTGCTTACCGGCCGGCGTCTCAACCGCGGTGGCGACCTCTTGAGCCAGCGCCAAGATCGACGCGCGGTCCATTCGGATCGCCTCGATGACGTCGGTGAGGCTTTCGGTGACCATCAGGTGCTTACCGTCCACGAGGGTCAGCACGGTGTCCGGGGACTCCTCGGCCCGCTCAATGAGATCCGGGTTCAATGCAAACTGCTCGCCATTGAGCCTCGTGAGCATAATCAAGGTGACCGTCCTTCCGTCGCATCCTTTTAATAGGCAATAAAGACAATCGTCAGCTAGGGCGTGGACCTGAGGATTGTCAGGCAAAGATTGCGCATGCGAGCGCCTGGGCATTGGGAAAAGCCACAAAAGCCGCAAATACGTTCTAAACCGGCATTTCGCTACGAATGGGGAGAGTAGGGGTCGCCCGTTCGCGCCCCCTACTCCAAACCCGGTTAGCGCTTAATGCTCATGAGCTCCTGCAGCATTTCGTCAGCGGCGGTCATGGTCCGCGAGTTCGCGGCAAACCCCCGTTGGGCCACGATCAAGTTGGTGAACTCAGAGGCGAGGTCGACATTCGACATTTCTAGGGTCCCGCCCTGGATCGACCCGCGCCCACCAACGGTCGCAGCCCCGATCAGTGCCACGCCGGAGTTGACCGTGGTCCGGTAACTGGTGTCGCCGACCTTCTCCAAGCCATCGGCGTTATTGAAGGTGGCAATGGCCAACTGCGCTAACGCTTGCTTTTCACCATTGCTGTAGATGCCGATTAGTTGGCCATCGCTGGTCGTGGTGAAGGTGGTGAGCGCACCGACGCCGGCACCATTTTGATCGGTGATCCCAAATGAACTGGGCGCCGAGTACTGGGTGAGGCCACCAATTGCCACGGCGAAGTTCGCCACCGGGACAGCGGTGACCACGGGCGGGCCAACAGCAGCAGCGACGGCGGGCCTATTGACAACCGCGAGTGGGGTCGCCGTGGTTAGCTCTCCCAATCCATTGAAGGCCACCGCGACCGCAGCTCCGGCAACACCGCCCTCACCCGTCAATTGCACTGTCCAAGCGCCGGCACCGGTTTTGGTGAAGGTTGCCGAGGTGGTGCTCTCGGCTCCCAGCACGTCATAAGTGGTGATCGAGCTGACCACCGTGGCACCCACCGCGGCATCTGCTGACAAGTTGCCCGCCATGGTCATCTCGCTACTGGCTACCGCAGGTAGCAGTTGAGCCACCGGCAAGGTGACATCTTCGGGTGCCGCGTTGGGGTTAACGGTGCCGACGGCATCGGCCATGTAGCCCTGCACGATGCTGCCGTCCGGTGAGACCAATTTGCCGTTGGCGTCCAAAGTGAAGGAACCGGCCCGGGTGAAAAGGTTCTCCACCCCGTTATTGGTGGTGAAGAAGCCGGTGCCTTGGATTGCGAAGTCGGTCGAGACACCAGTTAGCTGGGAGGATCCTTGACCGAAGTTCGTCGATACGCCGGCAAGTTGGACACCGAGTCCAATCTGAACGCCGTTCACGCCGCCTCGGGCGCCGGTCCCGGCGGCCGCAGCTACCGGTGCGCCCGGTGACTTGACCGCTTGGGAGAGCACCGACTCGAAGACCGCTGTCTGGGCCTTGTACCCCGACGAGTTGACGTTCGCGATGTTGTTGCCGGTGACGTCCATCATTTGCTGGTGGGCGCGCAGCCCGGTGATTCCTGAGAATAGCGAGCGAAGCATTTCTACCTCCGTTTGGTGTTTAGCAGAGCCTGGTGGCCCAGCTGCTTCCTGCTTAACGCCATCCGTGGCCAAAATTACATCGGTGTCTCAGTCCTTGGCGGCACCTGGTTTGTTGCCTAATCCTCAATTCCGCAGGGTGTCAGCTCCGATTGGTTCAGTAGCGCCGATGACATCAGTTGTAGTTCCGCCAGTGGTCGACGCAAGTGAGTTCACCCCCAGCTCCCGAAGCACCTTTGCCAGCTCCGGCGCCAAGTTGGCCGACAGTGACGGGCCGAGATTAGTTAAGGCAGCGGTGAGCTGCGCGTTTTCAGGGCTCCCTATCACCCCCGTGACCGCGGTCAGGTTGACCGATTTACCGTCAATCGTCAAGGTCTGACCGTCGTCGTTGAACTTGGTCGACTCGACGAGTCCTTGTTCGCTCGCCCCCGAAGCAGTAAGAAAGGTCACCAGCTTGCCCACTAGCTGCGCTGCCTGAGTCTCTTGCTGACTCAACGCCGTCTTATCACCTTGAGTAACCATCGTGGTCAGTTTCTCCACCATGGTGAACTGGGCGGTTTGGGCTAGGAACTCAGCACCATCGGCCGGGTTCAGTGGGTCTTGGTACTTAAGCTGCGCCACCAGTAATTTCAAGAATGCATCGCGCCCGAGTTCACCGGCCGGTTCGGCAGCCTTCGCCGTTTTTACTGCCCCTAGCGCGTTCATGGTGTTCGTGCTCGAGGTGTTCGTGCTCGAGGTGATCGGGGTCGTGGTCACTTGATTATCCGCCTTTCATTCCGGTTGCCTTGTGGTCGGGACTTAGACTCGAACATCAACAAGGCCTCCTTCGGACCGATAAGCATCCGTCGTTACTTCCAGATCAGCCCCGGTTGGCCGACCGATTCGATTTTCGGCAGGTGCTTCGGTTTTGTCGGCGTCCAGTGGCCGGCCACTGGCAGCCTCGCTCTGGTCACCGAACGAGGCCGACCCTTGGTCAACTTGACTATCGACGAGGTCTAGGCCTGACCGCAGCAGGTCTTGGCGCAGATCCGGCATTGCCTCTCGCAGTGCTTGGACGGCAATATCGCTGGCACCGAACGCGTGGATCGACACGTTGCCGCCGTTGACCTGGATGCGCACCGAAACTTGACCTAGCTCCTCCGGGTTCAAGCGGATCGTGGTCTCGTAGGTGCCGTCGGCCATGCCGCGAAAGGCGCTCAGGTGCGCTGACATCTGCGTCGACACCGGAATAGGTGTCGCTAACTTGGGCTCGACCACGTTGGCCGGCGCACTTGATTCGAACGCGACCGGGGTCGGGGCAGAAGTTGCCACGGGGATGGTGCTGCTGGTTATCACCCTCGGGTCAATGCTTTGGGCGGCGTCCGCCCCCTGCGTGCGGGCGGTACTGCTGGTCTCGAACTGAACCAATTGGTCGGATTGGCGATCTAGGTCACCGACAACTGCGGGTTCCTCTCGCTCACCAGCGCTGCTACTACTGGGATCTGGTGTTTGCTGCGAGCCACCGCCTTGGTTGGCAACCGCTTGGACCGTCGGCCCGTCGGCGCTCGACGGTGCATCAGCCGAAGTGCCGACAGGTGCGGCCTCGCCGGTTGCTGGAGTTCGAGTCGTTGCTGGCGGTGGTTGCGATGCGGATTCGGCCGGGGTTGCGCTCGACGGCGCCAGCTGCACTGTTGGGTCCGTTGCTGGCACCGCGGCTGGTGCCTCGGGGTTGACGGCAGGCACGGTTACCGGAGCCACGGCGACCGGAGTGACATTTACTGGAGTGACATTTACCGGAGCCACGGCGTCGGATGTCAAAGTGTCTGCATTGACTGCGACCGGTGCCACGGTTGCTGGTGCCACAGTTGCTGGAGCCACAGTTGCTGGTGCCACAGTTGCTGGAGCCACGTTGCCAGAATCAACCTGCGGTGCGGGCACGGCGGCTGGCGCGTCGGCAGTGTCGGTCGGCAGGGCTTCGGTGTTCGAGATCGCTACCGGTAACGCTGCTGCCGGTGCAACTACAGCCGCCTTTTCATCGATCACCACTACCTGATCGGCCGGGGCGATTATCGGTGCCGCGATTACCACTATTGGGGTAGGTAACACAGGTTGCTGGTCGGGTGCGAGGTCAAGATCTAATTCAGTTGGTTCGACACTGACCAGGCCGACTTCGACAATTTCGAGAAGTTGATTGGGCTCTGCTTGCTCTGACTGTTGAGCCGCAACTTCATCGCCCAGCGACTCATTGCCCAGAGACTCAATGCCCAGCGACTCATTGCCCAGAGACTCAATGCCCAGAGACTCAATGCCCAGAGACCCATTGCCCAGAGAGTTCTCGACCGGTGCCGGCTGATCGGCCGGCCCCTGGGGTGGCTTGGTGCCGGGCTCAGCACTGTCTTCGCGCTCGCGTACCTGCTGCGTGCTCTTGCCCAACTCGATTGCGAACTGGTCTGCTGTGTCCGATGAACGAGCAGGACCGGTGAAGGCTGCTGCACCCGACGACGCGCTGGCCGTAATCGTGGCAACTGTGGTCATGAGTTATTCCCTTCAGGGGTGGTTTTCGGGTATCGACCGAGGATTCGACCTTGTGCGCGTTCATCGGCCTCTCGGCTCTCGGCCCTGTCATTCGCCGAATCGGCAATATCTTGTTCCCGGTCAACGAGGCGTTGGCCGATCTCCCGATCCTGATCGGCAGCCACCCAAGCGCGACGGGCATTGTCCGCACGTAGCCGGGCCAGTAGTAACGAGTCATTGATTTGTCGGATGCACGCTGCTGAACTCGATCTCCGCGCTGCGAGCATCTTCATGTCTTCCACTCGGCTTTTACCTTCGGCGAGGAGATGCGCCAAGTTGGATGTGGCCCCCTCGAGCTCACCGCTTAGTCCAACAACAATTAGACGCTCGGCGCCAAAGGCCGCAAGGGTCTGGCCCTCCTTGGCCTTGCGCACCTTTAACAGCACATCTAGATTGCGCTTCTTCACTGTGCACCCACCAATCCCAGGAGTTGCTGCTGCGAATCTTCCAGACTTGGTACCTCGTGAGTCGGCTGTCGCAGGAACGCATTAATGCGAGGCATTAAAGCGATTGCCCTATCCACGTCGGCATTGGAACCAGGCACATAGGCGCCGACTTCGACAAGGATCTTGGCCTCGCGGTAGGCAGCAAGAAGTCTCTTCAACACGGCGCCACTTGCCTGCAGATCACCGGTGGTTACGTGCGGCGCCACTCGCGAAACTGAGCCAAGCACATCAATTGCTGGGTAGTGATTCGCCGTCGCAAGTTCGCGGTCCAAGACGATGTGCCCATCAAGTATTGATCGGGCGCTATCAGCAACTGGATCCTGCAGGTCGTCGCCTTCGATAAGAACCGTATATACGCCGGTGATGGTGCCGACGCTGGATGCCCCAGCACGCTCAAGTAGCCGCGGCAACATGGCAAAGGCGGACGGCGGGTATGCGCGGGCTGCTGGAGGCTCACCTGCGGATAAGCCGACCTCGCGCTGGGCTGTCATCGTGCGTGTGATGCTGTCAATGAAGAGTAAAACATGCAGCCCGTTGTCGCGAAAATGCTCCGCAATCCTGGTAGCCGTCGATGCCGCCTGCAGTCGCACCATGGGCGGCATATCCGAGGTGGCAACCACCACCACCGACTTCGACAGGCCCTCAGGACCGAGATCGTTCTCAATGAACTCCAAAACCTCGCGGCCTCGCTCGCCGACCAATCCGACGACGACCACGTCCGCAGAGGTATTTCGAGCCATCATTGACATCAGGGTTGATTTGCCAACGCCGGACCCGGCAAAGATCCCGATGCGCTGACCTTGCCCGATTGGAATGAGTGTGTCGATGGCGCGCACCCCAACATGCAGTTGCTTGGTGATGCGCTGCCGCGACAACGGCGACGGTGCCTTATTCGTGGTGGTAACCATTGGCATTCTCGCCAACGGTCCTTTGCCGTCGATTGGGTTTCCCATGGCGTCAATCACTCGGCCTAGGAGTCCATCGCCGATCGGAACGAGAACCGGAGAGTTCGTGGCTCGAGCCCTAACCCCGGGTGCGACCCCGGACATCTCACCAAGTGGCATGCACGCCAAACGATCACCGGAGATCCCTACCACCTGAGCAAGAAGGCTTTGCCCGTGGATGTCGAGATCTAGTACGTCGCCAATCGCGGAACGCACACCTTGGAGCCAGATCGTTAGGCCATTCACACCGACAACTTCACCGCTGACGGGAAGGCGGATGGCGTGTTGACCCCGTTCTAGGGTTTGCTGGAGGTTCATGAGGCTAATGCCGCTCGAAGTCGCTCGACTCGGTGCCCGATCTGGGCGTCAACTCGAGTGCATTCACTGGTAACCACTACGTCGTTAACTGCAATCGCGGGGTCCGCCACCAGATGCACCGGACGCTTAGTGGACTCCCCAAGATCTATGCCCAATGAGTTGATGAGGTCGAAATCTGCCGGGTTCAGCACGATCTGGATCTCGGAGCGTCCGGGAATCTCAGCGGCCGCAGCACTGATGGCGTTGACCACATGCATCTGATCTGTTGCCAACTCGGCGCCGAGCAGCTCCTCGACAAGTGCGACGACGACCTCGCCGAGATTGTGCCCCACCTCGGTGTACAACGGCACGACGGCCGTTTCTAAGGACGATGTTGCACTCGCCAAAATCTCAAGCGCACGTTCGAGTTGGCCCCGAAGGGCTGCCTGCTCGTCCACCAGGCGCGTGTGCTCCACGAGGAGTTCTGCACGCACCTCGGCTTCTAACTGCTCGCGGCCCTCGGTGTAGCCACTGTCGAATCCGCGCGTGCGAGCCTTTGACTCGGCCACAGATATCAGATCCGCCATCAGCTGGCGGTTGACGAGTTCGGCCTCGCCTAGATCCAGTTCCGGTAGAGATTCCGGCTCGAAATAACTAAGGACAGTGTCGAAGCGGGTCGCGGTCAGTAGCCGCGCCTCCGAGGATTCCACGCGCGAGGCCTTAAGCAATGAACTCATTGTCGCCACCTCCGATGCTGATTTCGATGTCGCCCTTTTCATCGAGGCGGCGAATGACCGCGACGATCTTGCCTTGGGCTTCCTCGACATTGCTCCGGCGCACGCGGCCCATCAACTCCAGCTCCTCCTCAAGCATGTCGGCGGCACGAGTTGAGAGGTTTGACAGCACCTTTTCGTGCACCTCTGTGCTCACCCCCTTCAAAGACATCGCGAGATCCTGGGGGCTTACCTCTCGAAGAACCAACTGAAGTGACCTGTTGTCTATGTTTGCGATGTCCTCGAACAGGAACAGGTTCGCGCGAATTGACTCTGCCAGTTTCGGGTCGCGCTCCTCAATGCTCTCCAGGAGGATCTTCTCGGTCTGACGATCAGTGCGCTGAATGATGCTGATCAGTGGGTCGAGGCCACCGATGTAGGAGGACTCTGTTGTCACAAGGACGTTCGACATCTTTCGCTTAAGGATCGACTCGACCAACCGGACCGAATCCGGGTTGACCCGCCCCATCAGGCCAATCCGACCGGCAACCGAGCCCTGGGTCTCATCTGGCAAGGAGCAAAGAACTGAGGAAGCCAGATCCGAGGGCAAATACGCAAGGATCACCGCAATGGTCTGTGGGTGTTCGTCCTTTATGTAGGACAGCACCTGCGAGGAATCCATCTTGCGCATGAAGCTAAACGGGTCCTCGGCGATGGAGCTCACCAACACCTCAAACATCGCCTCCGCCTCGGCGGGTTCAAAGACTTGGTCCAGCAGGCTTCGAGCCACGTCGAGGCCACCGCTACCCGCCATTCGAGTAGAGGCCGCGTATTTAATGAACTCGCGGATGATTTCCAGCGCGAGCACCGGATCAACATCCTTAAGTCGCGCGACTTCGCCTGCCAGTGCCTGAATCTCTTCGGCGTTCATTTCGGCAAACACCGGTCGGGTTGCCTCTGGCCCCAACTGGGCCACGATCACGGCAGCCTTGTACCGGGGCGTGATCTCTTCAGCTCTAATGGTTGCCATGACTTGGGCCTAGGTCGATATCCAGGTGCGAAGCACCCGTGCAACTTGCTCTGGCTCTTCGGTGGCGAAATCCCGAAGTGAGTCGTACGTTGCAGAGCCGGGGCTCTTGATGTAGGTCGGAATGGCTTCTTCATCCAACGGGACTAAAGCACCATCAGCCCCCGCGATAGCGTCGGCTGATGCATATACCGGCTCACCGTTCTCATCCAGTCTCTCGATGAGAACCGATCCCCCAAACCCTCTGGCCTCCAACATCTCCAGATCAACCATGGTCCGGCGCTGACGGCGAAGTGAGAGCGCCCCGAGAATGATCACCGCCAACACAAGTAGGGCAATACCAACCTGGCGTCCGATGGTGAAGATTGCGCCGGACTGCTCCGCCGCGAGCGCAGCAGCAGCTGCCTCTTCAGCGGCATCGGCCACCGAGGTGTCAAATGCGACCTGTGATACCTGGATCGCGTCCCCGCGTTCGACGTCAAGGCCCACCGCATTTGCAACAAGTGCCTCAACCTCGGCGAAGGTAGCTGCTGGCACCGCAGCGTCAACAAGCACTGCCACTGTCAGTCGACGGATTGTGCCAGGAGCACCGACTCGCTCCGTGATCGTGCTATTAATCGGATTGGTCTGCGTGCCAGAGGTCTTCTCGTAATCGTTCTGAGCCTCGGTGGTAGAACCCTCGCCGATGACCGCTGGCGGCTCGCCTACCACGGGGCCATCGGTCGCGCTGGTGTCGGTTGCCGTATATGTCTCAGTGTTCGTCTGAACGGAGAGCGCGGGCAACTCGTCGGGGTAGGCATACTCCTGAGTCGTGGTGGAACGCTGGTCGAATTCAAGGTCGGCATTGACGCTGACATTGGAAACACCGGGTCCAAGAACTTTGTCCAGCATCAACTGGGCCGACGCCACGAGGCTGCTTTCAATCCGCGATGCCTGCTCGACCGATGCAGCACCCGATGCACCGCCACCGGAGAGCAGGACGCCGGAGGAGTCGGTAACCGCAACCTTGTCCGCAACCAGCCCGGGCACGCTCGATGACACGAGGTTGGCAACCGCCTGCACCTGCTCACCGGTGAGCATCTGTCCCCCACCCATCACGACAAGAACCGAAGCCGTTGGCTTATCGGATGCTTGGGTGAAGACGGACTCAGCCGGAATGGCGAGGTGCACCGTTGCCGATCGCACCCCGTCGATACCTTCAATCGTTGACGAAAGTTCGCCCTCAAGGGCCCGCTGGAAGGTGACGTTCTGCATGAACTCGGTCGTGGTCATGCCCTGCTGATCAAGTAGTGAGTAGCCGCTGTTCGCGTCGGCCGGCAGTCCGGCCGCACTCATTGCCAGTCGTGCCGGGGAGACGTCGTCTGGTGCAACGAGAATTTGGGTGCCGGCCAGACTCATTTCGAATGCGGTGCCCCTGGCTTCGAGTTCCTGGGAGATCGCAACGGCGTCCTCGCTGGACAGGTTCGAGTAAAGCGGTGTCATCGGGGAAGCCGTGACTCTTAAGAGGAGGACTGCGGCTGCGATCAGGGCCAAGATGCCGATGACGATCGCGGTGATCTGACCGGGGGTGAACTGGCGCAGCGCAGCTAAGGTCTTGCGGCCGTAGAGCGTCAGAGTTTCGATCACAGTGGCATCCTCATAATCTCATTGAATGCCTCAAGGGCCTTGTTGCGCACAGCCACCGCCGTCTGCGTAGCGATTGAGGCCTCTTGCGCTGCCATCAAGTACTCGTGCGGGTTCTTCAACTCGCCGGTTGCGACCTTAGTCGCGAGCGCATCTGAGTTTTGCTGGAATGCCCCAAGTTTGTCCATGGCATCAGCAAGGCTCGAGCCGAAATCCATGCCGGTGCCCGCACCCGCCGCGCCGCCGATCTCTGGGGTTTGTGACGGGCTGATACTGGGACTTGGCGGCAGTGGTGGCAGTGGTGGCAACTGCGTGGAAAGCGAGACCCCGGGAATGCTGAATGCCATGACTACCTACCCAACGCAAGTGCGGCCTGGTAGGCCTCGGTCGCGCGCTGAATGACGGCTAGGTTTGCCTGGTAACCACGTTGCGCAATGATCATGTCCGCCATTTCAGTGGTGAGATCGATATCTGGTCGCCGCACATATCCGTCCTCATCGGCCAGCACGTGCTCCGGCTCGTAGGTGACCAGGCCTTCGGCTGAGTCGGATTGCACCATCTTGAAAGTGACCCCTGAACCCACGGTGCCACCGGTTCCGACCATGCTCGGTGCCGGTGATTCTGTTGATGTTGCGACTACGGACTGCCGGCGCACGGCACCTTCGCTCATAGAGCGAACCGTGCTCAGGTTGGCTACGTTGTAAGCGATCGCATCCAGCGAGGTCTTGTAGAACTCGACACCGGAGTTCGAAATATTGAATATCGAGAGCATGATCAGCTCCCACCAAGCACGTAGCGGACCGCGTTAAAGCGTCCCTCGGCGGCACGCAGTGCCAGTTCCAGCCGCAGGTTTGTCTCGGTGCCGAGAAGGGTTTGCTCCTCGAGGCTGACATTGTTGCCATCTTGCTTGCGCGGAGCCGATGAGGCCACTGTGCTCATGAAACTCTGGGTTGTTGCCGTACCCGCAATGCCGGGCATGTCGAGCGCTGACTTAAGTGCGCCCTCAAAATCTACGTTGGTCGCGGTGTAATTGGCGGTTGACATATTGGCGACGTTATTTGCTATCGCCTCTTGCCGCATCATTAAGCCATCGAGGGCTATGCGTACCGCCGGATTGACTAAGCCAAGATCCACGTCGAACCCCGTTCACCATTTAAGGTTTTCGGGCCAAATCCATGGCGCATGCGACGAGCATCCTGCTCAGGGGAAGAATCGGCAACGCATCTTGGCACCTGAGAGGTTTTTTCAAATCTTTCGGCTCAATGAAGTCAACCGGCCAGGCGCCGGATACCAACTAGTTTCTCCACGCTCACTTCACTAATTCGGGTATCGCTGGTCGGGTTGGCGGCTTCCACCATGCGGCCATCGCCCAGATAAAGGCCAACGTGGTTGACTTTGAGAGCCGAAGGGTCACGACTGTGACCAGATGGCTCGTGGAAAAAGACCAGGTCACCCGCACGCGCTTCACTAAGTGAAGCCACCGGCTCGCCAACCTTGATCTGCTCCCAGGAAACCGGTGGTATCGAGAGGCCATTTTGCTCGGCAATCCACTGGGTAAAAGCCGCGCAGTCCCAGCCGGAGTCAGGTGTGTTGCCGCCAGCCACGTATGGCACTCCGACGAAGTTGACCCCGTACTCCGCCATGCGCCTACCGAGGTCGGGATCTGCGGACATCAGGCCGGTTCCGGCGGGTTTAGGAAGTTGCCCGGTCATGTTGGCAAGGGTGGCCTCGAAGTCGGTGGCGCTGGTTGCCGGGAACTGGGAACCGGCGGTAAGGGAGCCGGGAGTTAGGGGGGCCAGTGGCGCCGCGGGCGCAAAGTTGGTCCGAAGCTGTGGTAATTCCAGCCGAGCCCGGATTTCTCCGACTCGAGCCAGCACTTCGTTGACGCTCACGTTTGCTCCCGCACCTAACGCGCGAAAAATCGCGCTATGGTGAAGTGCCATCGGTTTGCATGAGCTGATACTTAGAGATTCCGGGCTACTTTTTTAGGTTACCGCCTCGGCGCGATTGCCTCGACCCCGTCAACCTTTGAGAAATAGGCGGAATTGGCGAGGATCGCCGGTACTCCATCGCGCAGCGAGAGGGCGAAGGACTTACTGGGGACCGACTCCTTGTTCATCAGCCTCTCGAATATCTCTTCGAGGCGCACTGCTTCCTTCCACAGGGAGTAGGTCTGGAACCAGGGCAAGTCCGAGGTGTCTAGTTGGGTGGCGATCCGGTAAACATTTGTTAGTTCGTTCCGGGTGAGAAAGCCGTCTTCCTCCCGAGTCACCGGGGCCGCATCCAAGGGTGTCGAGGGCAGATCCCGGGCGGCGTAGGTGGCGGTGAAGAAGCCCAAATCCATCAGGGGGTCACACGCGGTGGCTCGCTCCCAACCGAAAACCCCAGAAATTGTCGCCGGTGCCTTGGGCAAAAAAAGCAGGTTCTGCATGCTGTAGCGGCCGTGGGCCACGACCGAAGGCCGGGGTTCTGGAGCATTTTCCAACAGGTACTCCCCGAGGATCTCGAATCCAGGCAGGCGGCGCATCTTTAGATTGCGGGCTAGGCGCTTGGACTCTAGGACAAGTTTGCGCAGGTCAGCCCCGCCATGGTCAAGCCCCGGCACCTCACCGGGGGTGAGCTCAACTTGGATTCGAGCCAGATCGTCGATGGCCCGACGCGACATCCCGACTTTCTCCTCGACGTTGTTGAGGTTTTCCGGGATCTCCGTGACAACACGCTCCCCCGTCAGGAAGGCGCACAAGTAGAAAGCGGCGCCGATGACACTGGTGTCTTTGCATACGTGCAAAACCTCCGGCGAGTGCAGGTGGTGGCTTCTAAGCACTTCCAGTAGCGAGATCTCGGTATCTAGACTCATGACATCGCTGGCCTGACGACCTTCTAGCCGGCGCTTAAGGACGAAACGGACATTCTCATCGCGTTCGAGGAGGAAGGTTCCCGAGGAGCCCTGGGTCCCGAGGCGACCCCAGAGCAATTGACCGGTGCCGAAGCCATTCTCGTCTAAATACAGTTGCAGGGTTTCCAAGATCAACAACGGCGCCGGCTTCTTGCGTTCGGCCAGTAGTTCTGCTTTCTCAACCGAGGCGACAACACTCACGCCGTCAGGCACCGGCGTCAAAGTGATCATGTGGTCCCCACTTCCCTTCCGGATCCGAACACTACTGCTGTTGTTACGCACGTATCGGCAGCAGACCGCTCAAGTTTCGGCTTTCGCCAAAAATCTTAGGTAGATTGGGATCTGAGCTTCAGGAGAGAAATGGCGCGAATCCCTCGCATCGGCAAGGGCTGGGATCCAGTCACGAAGGTCTTCGTTACTTTTGCCTTCGTAGGTAGTTTCGTGTACTTGGCCTGCATGGCGAACGACACGGTGAACACTTGGGTCCAGGACGCAACCGGCATCAACATCCAAGGGCCGTGATTCCCCGGTATTTTCGCGACACCGCGAAACGACCCATTTCACCTGGTATTAAAGCAATTTCACCTGTGATTTAGGTCCTATGGAAATCCAGCCGCCAGGCCGCTACTATGAGGCCATGGAGATCTGGATAATCGCGCTAATTTTCATCATCGCGGCATTCGGTATTCTCGCAATGCTCGGGTATGTGAAGAACGAAACCGATCGGCTGCAGTTGAAGCACTTTCTCGCTACCGCCGAATTCAAGCGCGAGATCGACGAGCTTGAGAAAGCACATGCCGCCAGAGTCGAGAGTGACCGCCTGGTAATCGGCGAACTGACCTCCAAAGTCGACCAACTTGAATCCGACAACAGCAAGTTGCAGTCGACCGTCGATAAGCTCCGACTAGATCTAGCCACCGAGGCAGAGAGCACTACTCTTATCGCTTCCTAGTTCCGGGCTGCATCTCCAAATGAATTCCAAGATCTCCTCAAGTATTTCGCGGGCTTGCTCATGCGCGGAACCCGGGCGCACTTCATAGTCCAAAGACTGCGCAAGCCCCAGCAGGCGGCATTTTGCCAGCAGCACCACCTGGCAGTTTTCGCGGGCAATGATCTCGATCAGGAAGTGACCAGGGCGGCGCGGCAAAAACCATCTGGTGCGAAATAGTCGGTCCACCCCCTGGATTTTTATTCGAAGTTGGTTGCTGTCGAAGGTCGGATCGCGGTCCAGCACGACCCTTTCGATGCCCAGGGTTCCTCTAGGGTGTGCTGCCACCAATGAATTGACGGCTAATACCAACCAATTAGCGTAGACGAGTGCATCAAAAGGCGGCTCTTCGCTCCTGATCGGCTCAACAGTTGCCAACAGCGATACGGCATGGTCAACCTGATAATCGAATGTGAACGCGCCTTCGCCGGCGACACCGGTGTCTCGTCGTGGCGGGTAGACCACCGTCGACCGGGCACCGTCGGTCAGCCAGTGTCGCCCGCGCGCATCTAGGCAGATCATGAGTGGCAAGTTGCGCTCAGGGTCAATGCCAACGTAGTGCTCGACCGGATTTCCGCTCACAGTTCCGTGCACGACGCCTAGTCTGCCATGGCAGTTGCTTACCAGATGCCCGGACCAAGCGGCGCCCACGGTTTCGCAATCTGGTCTACAGTGGTGGTATGGATCGAGTTCAGGTGACGGAAAAACGTCGTGCCTCCGTTAAGGCAATTTTAGTGACGATGCTCATCTGGCTGGCGATCATTTCGATTTTTACGGCCATCACTTGGATCCGGATTAATGCGGCCCTTGCCCTGCTACTTCTGATCTTGCTCTTGCTGTTCCCGGTTTTCAGTTTCATCAGGTGGGTAATGTTCCGGTTGCTCATCGACCAAGACAAGATCCAGGTCGTTCGGACTTTCATTTTTCGCAATAAGGAGTCCCTGGAGTTCAACAAGATCGAGGGCGTAGACATTCAACAGGGCCCATTCGGGCGAGCCTTTAACTACGGTCGACTGACCATCTCCGGAGTGGGGATAAAGCAACTGCGAACGGAGCCGATTGATCGGCCCGATGAGGTGGCGGGGGAGATCCGGTCGCTCATTTCCAGACCGTAGAAGTCGCCTAGTCCTTTTGGGCTGGTGTGCCCGGGAGCCCCTTGATGGATGAGGCGAACTCCGAGATGGCATTTATCGACGGTGACAAGGCCTCTCTGTTGGCGGCCTCGATGGCTTCGAATACCTCACGGCGATGAACCTTGACCTGCTTCGGCGCATCTATTCCGACCCGGATGAGGTCACCGCGAATCTCAAGGATGCTAACGACGATGTTGTCGCCGATGACGATACTTTCGCCGACTTTGCGGCTCAGGACAAGCACGCGCTGCTACCTACGCGGCCAACAGCGGAGTGCGCACCGAAAGGTTGGCGTTCTCGACGATGATCTGCTCCGCGACCTGCGCATTCGGGTCGAGGAGCAACGGTGCCATGAGGTTTACGGTTGAATCCTTGAAAGTCTCACCGAGGGTAACGACCAGAAGAATCAGCACCTCGCGGCCGTTCACGAGGTCGAACCTAGCGGCAACCTCATCGTCAACAATTGGTGCGTAACTGGGAAAGAAAGATGCCGCCGGCACCACGACGAAGTTAATGGCTTCATCTTCTAGTGACTGCAAGCGATAAACCAGACCCTCGTCATTCATCTTGATTAGGGTGAACTGGGTGTACTCAGGGAAACCGAGTAAACCACCCCGCATCTCCACGACAGGTACGTCGTCTTCCATAACGTCCATCCTAACCTTGTGTTGCCTACATAGCGATATTAGAAGGCAACTGCTATTGCAAAAAGTCCATCAGTGAGGGCTGCATTACCTTTGCCGTGGCATACAAAGCTGCTTGATACCCAGTTTGCTGCGTTGTCAGCTCCATCACCGCCTTTGCCAAATCAGTGTTCTCGACGGCATTCAAAGCCCCAGCCAGGCCCAACTCGCGATCCGCCGTGACATCGTGGAGCTCATTTAGCTGGTTGATCCGAGACAGGACGGTTGCCTGGGCACCGCGGGCCGTGGTGATGACCGAGTCGAGGGTGACTAGGTTCGCCGCTAGGTCAGCCGGTGCGCTGCGCAGGCTCGCGGCAATGGTCGTGAGCAAGGCGAAGGCGTCTGTCGCCCCGGATCCGAAAACCTCTGGGCCATTTAGCTCGATGCGCACGGTGGAACCGGAGTCATCAACTCGGGTGGAGACCGCGTTGGCATCGCCAACGAAGGCGCCGGTTGCGTCGTAGGCGGTTGCCCCAGATGTTGCTCCTGCGAACAGGGGTCGACCTGCGAAATCGCCATTCGCCGCCACAAGCAAACTGGAGCGCAGAACATCGACCTGCGCCGCTAGGGCCGATCGGACGTTGGCGGGAACGGCTGAGGACTGCCCTTGGATGACAAGGTCGCGAACCTTCAGCAACTGGTCGTTGATTGAATCCACCTGGGTGCGGGCCGTGTTCAGCCGCAACAACCCATTGTCGATATTTTTGGTGTATTGGGTGATGCGCGCATGCTCCGCCCGAAGGGTCATCACCGATTGGGTTCCGCCCGGGTTGTCGCTGGCACGCTGGATTGCCTTGCCCGAGGAGACCTGCTCCTGGAGCTGCGCCATGCGCTTTTGCATGCCGGCTACCGAATCCATGTTCTGCAGGCCTTGGGAACTTGACGACATGCGACCTATCGTGGTCATCTGCTATTCCTATCTTCCGACTAGACCGGTGCGGTTGATCAGTGTTGCGAGGGCCTCATCGATCGCCGTGAGAACGCGGGCCGCCGCTTCGTATGCACGCTGATAGGTGAGCAGGTTCGCCATCTCCTCATCGATGTTCACCCCTGACTCCGAATCGATCTGGCTCCTAATGCTCGAGTTGAAGGACTCTTGAGTTTGGGCGCTCTGGTTTGCCGCCTGTGTTGAGTAACCAAGTGACACGACAAGGCTTTGGTATAGGCCGTCTGGCCCGCCGCTGACGGTCCCGAGTGCCGACATGGTGTCGGCATTGGAACCGTTGAGGGATGCCACCCCACCGGTTGGAGCGATGGTCGAGGCCGCGATCCCCGCTCCATCACTGAACGCAACCGCGATGGTCGCGGCGGTCGTGCCGGTGAACATGGCGGCGCCAGCAATACCATCGAGGTCATATCCCGCCGCCTGAGCGGTATTCACCTTGGAAGTTAGAGCAGCCGCAACGGTATTTAGCGATGCTGTCCATTCTGGGATGACGGTGTTGATGGTGTCTAGGTAGCCGCTCGCAGTACCGCTTGTGATCGCTGCGGTCGCATCATTGCTCTCCCACTGCACCGACGTGGTGCCAGCTGTCGTGTTCACCTGAAGGGCGGCGTAACTGGAAGAGCCAACGAGTGTGGTGCCGCCTAAAGCGACACGCATTATGTTGGCATCGTCGATCGTGAAGGTGCCGCCTATGGCATTCGACAGTTGGGTTGCAGCATACGAGCGTTGGTCGAGCAGCGAGTTCGTATCGCTCGTGCCTTGGACGGACTGGCTGATCGCGATGTTGAGGTCGGCTATCTCTTCGGCATATGAGTTGGCCGAGGTCACCAGGTTGGCCAGGCTCTGCTTGTAATCAGTGGACATATCCGTCAGGCGCTGCGCTGCGTCGTTGAGCCAGAAGGTCACCACATTCGCCTGTTCGACCACCTGGATTCGAGCAGCTGCATTACTGGGATCCCTGGCTACATCTGCGAAGCCGGACCAAAGGGCGTCGAGTTTCGTGGCGAGCCCGGTTGAACTCGGCTCCGGGAAGACCTGCTCGATCTCATTTAATACGGTGCTCGTGACGGTGAGCTCACCCAACCGAGCGCCTTCGGTGCGCGCCCGATCGCCCAGCACCCCACTTTGCAGGCGTTGGATAGCCGACACGTCCACCCCCAACCCGGAAGACAACTGCACTCGTTGGCGCACATAGCCCGGAGTGTTGACATTAGCTATGTTCTGCCCGGCAATATCCATGGCGACGCGCTGCGCCTGCAAGGAGGAAAGGGCTGTCGAGATCCCAGTCCAGGTGGCCATTTCAGAGGCCTTCGTCCACGAATACGGCCCTGCGCTCCACCCGCGCGGTCGCGCCCGATGGCTCATACAACTGCAGCGCCGGCTCCAAGTCGCCTTGAATGCTGGAGATTACGGCCGCCGCGGTCTGCTGGGCCGCCGAGGCTAGTTCGCGGTTGAGGGAAGTAATCGACTGGATCCGGGTGGCCAGTTCGATAAAGGCCTCATAGTGCTCAGTCAGCAGGCTTTTCCAGGGTTCTTCCGCCACCTCGGCTATTTTCGTCAGGCTTGGGGCGGAGCCCAGGCCCAATTCACCGGCTAGGCGCTCAAAGCGCACCGCGCGCTCAAGTTCAACCAACCGAACCTGCTCCAGGGCGGTTTCGATCTCAGCGCTGGCCCGCACCAGCCAGGCCGCCCGGCCGCTCATCAGGAGCAACTGCTGCACGTCGAGCTTGAAGAGCAGGTGCTCCAGAATGTCCCGTTCCCGCCACAGAATCGAAGATAGACCGGAAAGATCCATGGTCGCCCCCTTCAAAGCTGCGCGGGAGCGGTATTCGAACCCACTCCCTGTTACTCGGAGAATCGGCCAATTCCGACGGTTCCTTAGGAAATCTGCCCCGCCGGGCCGGGCACCCCCAAACCAAGGGGGCCACCGGCCCAGCGGGGAATCCCCGCCAGATCGGTGGCCCCTACCGTGAATCCCGGCAGCTAGCTACTACTGGAGCAGTTTGAGCACACTGTTCGGCAGCTGCATCGCCTGCGCGAGCATCGCCGTTGCCGCCTCGGTCATGATGTTCGCTGAAGTCAGGTTCATCATTTCCTTAGCAATATCGGTGTCCTGAGCCTGGCCGATACCAGCCAACTCATTCGCCGCAACAGAGTTAAGCACCTGCAGGGTGTTCTGCATCGACGCGAGGTTGCCCGCATTCGTCGCCCGGCTATCCACCATTGTGGAAACGAATGCGCTGAATTCGGCAACCGCCGTGCCTGCAGTTATTGCTGTTGTGATGGGCGTCATCGGCCCAACTATCGGGGTCGCCGCAGGGCCAATTAAGACGTCACCATTTGTCGGCTGGGCATTGAAACCCGCGCCAGCACCCACGTCAACGGTTAACGCGGCATCCCAGAGCCCCCCATTGACCTGTGTATTGTCCTGGATCGATTCGATACCCAAGATCAGTGCATCAGCCTGTAAGTCAATCGCCGAAAAATCAGCTCCGGCGTCAGCACCTCGGCTTGCAACTTCGATCCCTTTTTGGCCAAGGGCAATCAGTTCACCATAGACAGAATCCGCTGCCTGTAGGCGGTTGATCGCATTTTGCACCTGGCTGATGGAGCTTTGGGTTGCTTGGGTTGCCGCATTGAGGGTCGCCGCTGTCCCTTGACTAGCGACATCGCCACCACCAGCGGCCTTTAAACCACTGGAAATCCGGGCGAGTGATGCACTGGACTTAGCCTGATGCACACCCAGGTTGTTATAAACATTCAAAGCAGTGACATTTGCGTTCACTTGATAAGCCATGATCTTCCTCCTTGAAGATTAGAACCACTCAGCCCATCCTTGGGCTGATTAGATTGACGAATAGCTAGCTACTACTGGAGCAGTTTGAGCACACTGTTCGGCAGCTGCATCGCCTGGGCGAGCATTGCTGTTGCTGCTTCGGTCATGATGTTCGCTGAAGTCAGACTCATCATTTCCTTAGCAATATCGGTGTCCTGAGCTTGACCGATACCAGCCAACTCATTTGCTGCCACCGAGTTGAGCACCTGCAGAGTGTTCTGCAACGAAGCAAGGTTGCCCGCATTCGTGGCCCGCCTATCGACCGAGATGGCGATGGACGCGGTGTAACCGGCGGTGTCATTCGTGGCTGGAGCCGTTGTGACCGCCGGCGTAGCTGTAAAGTTGCCAACTCCCACGTCAGGGGTCAACGTTGTTCCCAGAACTCCTGCTACAGACCCATTGAATTGGGTGTTGGTTTGGATTGAAGTGATACCTGCGGTGAGTGCGACAAGCTGAGCGGTAAGTGCTGAGGCGTCAGCACCAGCATCGGTGCTTCGGCTGGCAACTTCGAGCCCTTTTTGGCTGAGTGCGATAATTTCGCCGTAGGCAGCATCTGCGGCCTGCAACTGGTTGATTGCGCTTTGGACCTGGCTGATGGAGCTTTGGGTTGCTTGGGTTGCCGCATTGAGGGTCGCCGCTGTCCCTTGACTAGCGACATCGCCACCACCAGCAGCCTTTAAACCACTGGAAATCCGGGCAAGTGATGCACTGGACTTAGCCTGATGCACACCCAGGTTGTTATAAACATTCAAAGCAGAAACATTTGCGTTCACTTGATAAGCCATGATCTTCCTCCTTGAAGATTAGAACCACTCAGCCCATCCTTGGGCTGATTAGATTGACGAATAGGTAGCTACTACTGGAGCAGTTTGAGCACACTGTTCGGCAGCTGCATCGCCTGGGCGAGCATTGCTGTTGCTGCTTCGGTCATGATGTTCGCTGAAGTCAGACTCATCATTTCCTTAGCAATATCGGTGTCCTGAGCTTGACCGATACCAGCCAACTCATTTGCTGCCACCGAGTTGAGCACCTGCAGAGTGTTCTGCAACGAAGCAAGGTTGCCCGCATTCGTGGCCCGCCTATCGACCGAGATGGCGATGGACGCGGTGTAACCGGCGGTGTCATTCGTGGCTGGAGCCGTTGTGACCGCCGGCGTAGCTGTAAAGTTGCCAACTCCCACGTCAGGGGTCAACGTTGTTCCCAGAACTCCTGCTACAGACCCATTGAATTGGGTGTTGGTTTGGATTGAAGTGATACCTGCGGTGAGTGCGACAAGCTGAGCGGTAAGTGCTGAGGCGTCAGCACCAGCATCGGTGCTTCGGCTGGCAACTTCGAGCCCTTTTTGGCTGAGTGCGATAATTTCGCCGTAGGCAGCATCTGCGGCCTGCAACTGGTTGATTGCGCTTTGGACCTGGCTGATGGAGCTTTGGGTTGCTTGGGTTGCCGCATTGAGGGTCGCTGCGGTTCCCTGACTTGCGACATCGCCACCACCAGCGGCCTTTAAACCACTGGAAATCCGGGCGAGTGATGCACTGGACTTAGCCTGATGCACACCGAGGTTGTTATAAACATTCAAAGCAGCAACATTTGCGTTTACTGTGTAAGCCATTATCTTCCTCCTTGAAGATTCAATTCACGAGTTCCATCCTTGGAACTCATGTGTGGTAACGACCCCTAGGGGTCCGGGTTGAGGGTTTATTCCGTACATTTTTAGATACCTAGACATAAGACTCTTGAAACCTCTACGTGTAGGTGTTGCAGCTGTCGCTGTGATCAAGGTCACGGGCTATCGGCGGCTACGAATGCTCGTCGATGAAGAGGGGGCCACCGCCCAGGCCCTTGGCCGCGTTCGCATCGAGGTACTGAAGGTGTTTCCGGGTGTTCCTGCGAGTGGTTTCCAGGCGCACCAGCAGTGCGGCCTGTTCGTCTAAAATAGCGCGCACCCGATCGGCCAGTTGGTGGGGCAACGGTGGTAACCCGGCGGGTGCTACCCACTCGGTGCTCATGTCAATCGTCCGCCCGTTTGCCAACGGCTCCGCCTGCTGAAGTTCGAATTCTAAACTCTCGAGAACTGTTTCCCACGCCTCGATGCTGTTGCCATTCTCAGGCATCAACTACCCGCAATCGCCGGCTATCGGCGAGTTCACCGGCCTGCGTCTCGGCATGGGCCCAGGCATCCCTGAGCCCGGTGACGATTTCCAGACATTCGGTTATCAGGGCCGGGTTCTTCTCGACATTGGCCGTGATCAAGGTCTGGTGGACTGATAGGTAGATGCTCCCAAGGCGGTGGGCGTGCTCCCACGCCTTGGTATCTAACCCCGACAGGAGAGCCATCAGTAGTTCCTGCGCATGAACAAGGTGGGGGTGGGGATGAACACCGGTTTCTATCGCGGCCAGAGCGCGTTCGAGATCAAGGGTGAGGCGTTCAAAGACTAGAACCACAACCCTTGCTGGTGACGCCGTCGTGAGCGCATGATCACGATAAGCCGCAGCAGCCTGGTAGGGGTTTTTCGCCATCGCCGTCAGTTCGACGTCAATGCTTTAACGAACACGTCAAACGAAGTTTGCAGAAAGTTCTTCTGGGTCTGCAGCGCCTGGATCTTCGCGTTGAGCTCTGAGTAGAAGACGGTCAAAGAGTCCTCGCGCACGGCAAGCGCCGCGGTCATATCAGTGATCTGCTGGGTTAGATCCGACACGCGGGTCTGGCGCGTGGAGACCTCTCGGGATATCGAACCAGTAACCGAGGTGGCCGCTGTCGCGACTGCTTCGACTCGGGCCGCGAAGGCGGCCACCTGACCGATTATCTGCGCGGCTGACCCACCGGCGAGGGCAGCGGTCAACTTCGCTTCGTCAAAGGTGAAGGAGCCAACCTTCGTCATCTCGATGCCCGTATCCGACAAAGATGCCAACGTGTAGTCGTCATAAGCCGTGCTAAGCAGGGTTTGCGAAATCTCTCGGGGGGTGTAGTCGGTATCCAAAGCACCGGACGCCGCGGTCTGAACCTTAATCAGATTCAGTGTGTTATTGAGAGCGGTAACCAGGTTTGAGGCGGCAGTAGTCATGGTCGATGAGGCGGTCGCGGTCGTGGCAGCCGGGGTGAGAGTGACTGTGCCCGCGGTTACCCCCGAGACCGTGATCGTCAATCCGGGGAAATCCGTCAACCCCGAGAAGGTGTTCGAACTCGAAGTTTGGGTGACGGTCGCGCCGCCCTTGGTGTAGGAAATGGTCGCGGTTGCCGACCCACCGCCAACAATCGAGGTAACCGAAAATGCATACGGGGAGGCCCCTGGCACGGCGCCCGCGGTCGAATAGGCCGACACCTTGCCCGAATCGGCCCCGTCAGAGAAAGCAACCCCGGTACTGGTCGGCACCCAAGACACCGAGCCGGTGATGGACTCAGCCGCACTCAAGGCGGCGGCCATGCTCACATTCAGGGCCTGATAGGCCACCATTTGGGCATCCTGCGTTGACTTCTGCTCTACCAACCGGGTGCCGCGCATGGATTCGGCCGTCATGATGTTGGCCACAATTGACGGCACATCAATCAGGTTCATCGACGTTATACCAACCACGACTCACCTCCTTCGGCCTCAATGCCCAAGCACCTGAATACCGCACTACCTAACTACCTCATCGGCAGTTTGCAGCAATCTTGCAGGCGATTAGGTAACCGGATTTACAGCAGCCGGAAAACGGCGTCAGACATCTGCATGGCCTGAGCCTGCAGGGCTGCAGCCGGATCGCTGGCGATATTGGCCGCACTAAGGCTCATCATCTCCTTGACCACCCGCACGTCAAGTGCCTGTCCGATGGCAGCCTGCTGGTTGGTGATGGTGGATTCCAGTACCTGAAGGGAGTTCTGAAGCGAGACCAGATTCCCGGCATTTACGGCCTTGGAGTCGCTGATGGCAGCGGCAGCCGCCTGGAACTCGGCCACACTGCCGGGTTGCTGCGGGCTACTTGGGTTGATCGGCGCGATCTGATTCGGAGTCACGGTGATGGCGGCCCCGGTTGAGTTAACCGAAGCGGTGACCGGGTTTCCTAGCACCGGGTTTCCGGCAAACATGGTGTTGGCGCCAATGTCATTGATCTGCGCCTGCAGGCCCAGCATCTGAGCGTCAATCGCCTTTGTATCGGCGCCGGCTGCCAGCCGATCATTGGCCAAACTCAAACCCTGCTGGGTGATCGACAGCGCGTTGGCATACGCGGAGTCCGCCACCTGCAAGGTATTTACAGCGTTTTGGGTGCTCGTTACCGCAGTTTGCGTGGCAGCCAACGATGACACCAAGCCCATGGGCGCGGTGACTGCTGCCACCGGACGGGCCTCAGCCGCCTTGGCGCCACTTGAGATCTTGGCCAAGGTGCCGGCAGCACCGGTCTGCAGCGCCGCAAGATCGGCTCGGGCATTGATTGCCACGGGGTTGGCCGCGCCAATTTCAAAGGACATTAGCTGCTTCTCCTAGATTGATTTCGACGGTGCTCATGAGGCCATCCCTGCTGCGATTTTCTGCCGGGAAATATCTTCCGAGGCTGCCTTTACCTCGGTGAGTTGATGATCTAGACCCATTAGGCGATGCTCGGCAACCGAGGCGAAGTAGGCGGCCCGCCGGCGATCGACGGCACCACCTGGGCGCGTAGATGATGGCACCCGCTCAGGGGCCAGATGGGTATTTAGGCCATCGCGAAGCAAAATGAGCGCCTCGGCGCGCAGCTGCGATACCCGCGACTCGGTCACACCGAGATCCTCAGCAATATCGGCCATCGCGTGCCCCTGCAGGAAGTAACGACTGATCACCGTCTCGAGTCGATCCGGTAACGCGGTCACGGCAGCCCGAAGGTAGACCTGGAACTCGTTATCTAGCAATTGGTCCTCGGGACCGCTGGAGTCTGAGTCGAGCAACTCCACCGGCGACACGGCCCCGGGCGTTGGCACCGCATCAAGTGAAAGCACGCTGCCCCTGCTGAGTGAAGCATCAAGGGTGCGCAGTTCTTCGAGGCTGATCCCCATGTATTCGGCGATCTCTACGCTCGTTGGGGTGGCACCGAGGGTGGCGACCAAGTGATCAACGGCTCCCTCACGGGCCCGGCCGGCCTGGCGGACCGACCTAGAGGCCCAGTCCTTGCGCCGCAGATCATCAATGATGGCACCGCGGATGCGGGTTATGGCAAAGTGCCTGAAGGGCACCTCACGGTCCTCGACAAAGGAATGGGCGGCCTGAACGAGACCCTCAAGCCCGGCCGACCTAAGTTCGTCACGATCAACATATGTGGGAAGTTTCATGGCTAGTCCGCTGACTACGTAACCGACGAGTGCCAAATTGCTCGTGACGAGCAGTTGGCGCTGCGGCGATAGAGTCCGCTGACCTCCAGATATGACCTCTTGCATTTCAGCTCCATCCGCGTATTCACACCGAGGTGTGTATCCACTTGAAATTGAGCTTCCATGCCCAGAACCGCCATTCGGTGGCTCATTCGTTCGTGAATCGAAATCCTTTTCGACCCTTACGACGTTGCTACTTCCGAGCTAAATCTTCATTCCGAGACTGCAATGCGCCAAGCCTGGACAACTGGTTGTTGCAGTTCACTTGGGAAATCACTCGAAGCCAACAGAACTTGGGCCTCCGAAAGGCCTCCGTGAGCCAAAATATGGATTTGCTCGCCTTCGCAGTCCATTTCTAGGCCCATCGGTCCAACCCAAGTCAGATCAACCTTTACTGCGTTCAAGTCAGTTCCCCCCATGCTTTGAACGGGTGCGATCTGAACATGTCGCAACGTTAAAGTTCTTCCAGACCCCTAACGCAAAATGTCACTACCGTGACATCCCTTAGGGGGTCAGGCCCGCAATTGCCGGGGTGTCGCATTCAAGTCGCACTGTAAGGCGAGCACCTCCGGCCGGCAAAAACTCAAGTTGCCAGCCACCCTCGAACATCCGGCACCACGAATCAAGGATCGCCGAGCCGAGGCCCGGGGTGATTTCGGAACCGACAACCGGCTTGCCGTTATCCGTAAGCACTAGCCGCAGCTGCCCGGTGTCGTCGAAATTGATGTCCAAGGTGGCCTTGGTGGCGTGGCCGTGCACGACGGAATTGAGCAGCCCCTGCTCGGCAATTCGGTAACAGGCCAAAAGCGTGTCCTCTGGCACCGAGGCGGCGGGGTCACTGACCCAGGGATCGATCCTGATCTCGGTGCTCAGGCCGGGCTCATAGAGTAGGGCTAGTTCCGCAAGTGCAGTGTGAAGATCGACATTGCCCAGTTCAGGACTTAGGATCCGCGCGGCCTGGCGCACATCAACCCCGCGAATTGCCTCGAGCTTGGCGATTATCGAGTCAATTCGAGCATGGTCCAGATCGCCACCCGGGGTTATCGCTCGGCGCAACTCAAGGCAGGCTGTCATCAGGGACGATTGCACCCGATCGTGGAGGAGCCGAGCAACTTGGCGACGGGATTTTTCCTCGCTAACCACCAGGAGCAATTGCCGTTCAAGGGAAAGGCTAAGCGCCTCCTGTGTCAGTTGTACTTGCTCCCGCAGGCGGCGTTCCGATACCCCGACGACTGCGAGAACCAACAGTGCCCATATCCACACGCGAACTGTCCAGGCGACCAAGAAGGCCGTGACTACCTCACGCGGCTCCCCAAGTAGCAATCGAGCGATGGAGGCCACCGCTATCGCAAGGGCCACACTGCCCAGCACATATAGGAGGTAAGTTGTCAGCCTTCGCGGTGCCCGACCGCGGAGGTAGCGCGCTCCCAACTTGAAGGCGCCAGCCAGGGTGAGGGCCGCAGCCACCGGGGGGATTAGAGCCAGGGGAATGACCGTTAGGGGTGAAGCCATGATGGTCTCACGAGATTCGCTAACAAGTGGTGAACTCAGTAATGCCACCGCAATTAGGGCCGCCCACGGCCGGTAGGGCCATGGGCCGAGATACTGCCACCAGCGAAGCCCGGCCCGCGCGGGTGGCTGTGGCTGTGTAGCCAAGGTCATGTCGATTCCCAGATTTGATCGCGAGTTAGTCGGACATACGCAAGAACGGCCTGAGTTCGGCGGTCCGTTCCGACGGCCTCATCAGGCACGAGGATTCGGTACGCGCGCACGAGATCCTGGCGCACGGCGTCGTAATTCAAGGCGAGTTGCTCAGCTATTTGCTGCGCGCTGAAGCCCGCGGTGGTTAGGCCCATAATCGCTCGTTGCCGGTCAGATAGCCGGTCGAGTTCAGACCCAGGGCGGTGTCTGCTGACCTGCGGGTCCATCGGGTCGAATTGTGTTCGATTGCCAATCCCAAGGGCGGTGGACTTCAGCAGGACCACGAGTTCGTCGATATTGATCTGGCCCGATTTCTGGAGAGCGGACCACCCCATAAGTTCATTTGCAGGCACTCGCTCCGTGGCAAAGTCCAAGGGGTACTGAGAGTGGAGCACGATTCCAAGATTGGGATTTCGCTGCCTCAGCGCGAGGCCTAGATCCACGCCATTCATCTCGCCTGCACCTAGGGCCAGATCAAGCAGGGCGACATCGGCAAACTCGATCGACTCGAAGGCGATTGCTTCAGCAGGGCTCTCGGTCGCGAGCACAACATCGATTTCCGGTGACTCGGCCAGTAACGAACCCATAATGCCAAGGAGAGCAGGATCGTTCTCGACATAGATTAATCGGGTGGCGCGCATCTTCGACCACCTCCCCTGGAGCCGCGACCGACCACCTAGTGAAGTCTCAGTGCATCCTCGAGCCCTCGAAGTGGTAGCCGCTGATGAGCCACTGGCTAGCAGCCTCACTTTACTCCAACTTCCACCCGATCACGGTAAAAGTTCGAATGGAGTTCCGTCCGTGCCTCGCATAACCCCAAAGTGTCGGTGATCAAGTGTGCAGATACGCCGGGTTTGGTATCGCTCCGCTAGTACGACCAACGACGCATCGGTCACTCCTACCCGCTGATCGGCGTACTTGTCGATGACGCCCGCGCAGGCTATTAAGTCGGCTGCGCTCAGCACCGGCAGTTCATATGCACCGCTCGCAATGTCTGCCAGAAAAGCGAGCTCGGTACGAACACCCAATCTCGTCATGACGAAATAGTCCAATTCGGCAATCACAAATGGGCTAAGGACGAAGCCCTCGCTATTAGTTGCGAATATTGACGCCACCGCTTCATGGTGCGGGTCGGATGCAACCAGATAAGAAAACATTGCACCCGTGTCGAGGATGATCAATTTTCACCAAATCCCTCCATGTGCTCATGGAGATTAGCCCCGGTTAACCCGCCCGTGTCTCCGGAGAAGATTCCACCACGGGGACGCGGCCGCCGGGTTTCTTTATCCACAGCCTGCCGAATGATCTCGGCCTCGGTTACCTGCCGGCGGGCTGCCTCGGCTGCCAACCTGGCCTTGAGTTCATCCGGAAAATACACGGTGGTTCGCTTCATGTCGGTAATCGTGCCATACATTGTGCCATACGTAAAGCGGGGCGGTGTGTACGGTGTGCACATGGGTACTCGGGCCTATGACACTTGGTGGGGGTTGGCCCTCCGCACCACCACCGGCCTCCACCGGGCCGTCGACAAGTTGAGTGGCGGGCGCCTTTGGCGCCGGTTCCCCGGGGGGCAGCAGGTTATCTGGATCACCACCTTGGGCCGTAAATCTGGGCAATGGCGGCGCACCCCGTTGCTCGCGGCGCCGCACGCGAGCGCGTGGATTATCACCGGCTCAAATGCTGGGCAGGCGCAAGTACCTGGCTGGGTGTTCAACGTGCGTGCCCAACCCACGGGCTGCGTTGAGGTCGACGGCACCAAGACCGACTGCACCTTCATTGAGGTGACCGGGCACCAACGCGACATGCTCTACCAAGAGTTAGTGGCGATGTGGTCCGCCTACGCAATGTACGAGCGAAATGCCGGCCGGCAAATCCCGGTCTTCTTGGTGCAGCCAAAGCTCAATTAGGCGGCAGTGCCGACCAAGCCGACCAGGCCGACCAAGCCGAAGCCACCATGGCGCGCAGATCATGCGTGGCCCGCCAACCGAGTGTTCCTTCGATGTAACCCGTCGCGGCAGTTGAAGCCGGCGGATCGCCGACTCGGCGTGCGACGATCTCCGGTTCGACATCTCTGCCGATTACCGACCCGATGGTATCCATGACTTCGCGAACCGATGAGCCGACGCCGCGACCGACATTGAATATCTCAGCACTTCGCGAGGACTCACATCGCGCTGCTGCGACAACGTGCGCATCAGCAAGATCGGCCACGTGAATGTAGTCGCGAATGCAGGTGCCATCGGCTGTTGGGTAGTCGTCGCCAAATATCTGGGGCCGCTCACCCAGCGCCAAGGCACGAAAAACCATCGGGATTAAATTGTTGATGCTGTTGTCGCCTAAATCATCACTCGCGGCGCCGGCCACATTGAAATAGCGTAGAGCTACCCACGAAACCCCGTCGGCCACACCGGCATCGCGTGCCAGCCACTCGCCAATGACTTTGGTTTCACCATATGGGGATTCGGGTTTTAGTAGGGCGTCCTCGGTAATTGGGTTACTAATCGGTGTGCCATAAACAGCCGCTGAAGATGAGTAGACGAGTTTGGCTATGCCGGCTTCACTCATCGCTGCAATTAACTCCACCATGCCACTTACGTTTTCACGGTAGTAATAAAGGGGCCTCATGACCGACTCGCCAGCCGCCTTCTTGGCGGCTAGGTGGATCACGCCATCAACTCGAAAAGTGCGCAGGGCCTCGGCCACCACCGCACGATCCGCGATGGAAGCGCGCACGATTGGCACACCGGCTGGCACTTTACGCTCGAGTCCGCTCGAAAAATCATCGAGAACGACAACCTTGCGTCCAGATTCAATCAGTGCCCGCACGACATGCGAGCCGATGTACCCAGCGCCACCGGTGATCAACCAAGTCGTCACCGGAAGGCCTCCCCGGTCACGCGCTCGTAGGCCTCGATGTATTTGGCTCGCGTTTGCTCGACGACCTCGTCCGGGAGCGGGGGTGGTGGGGTATTGCTGTGCCGATCCCAACCCGAGGCCGGGGAGGTGAGCCAATCACGCACGTACTGCTTGTCATATGAGGGCTGCGGGCCACCGGGTGCCCACGAGGCCGCCGGCCAGTAACGCGATGAATCAGGAGTCAGCACCTCGTCCGCGAGCACGACCTTTCCCACATTCTTGCCCGACAACCCGATACCAAATTCGAATTTCGTATCGGCAAGAATCAAGCCACGCGCGCGAACTTTGTCATTCGCCCGTTGGTAGATGTCGAGCGACAAGCGCTTTAACTCCTGCGCTTCTTCCTGGCCGATGATGGTCATGACTTCGTCAAAGGTGACGTTTACGTCATGCTCGCCGAGCTCTGCCTTGGTGGCCGGTGTGAAGATCGGCTTTGGCAGTAGTGAGCCATCTTTGAGGCCGGGCGGCAGGCCCACCCCACAGATCGACCTGGATTCCAAGTACGTGGTCAATCCCGACCCGGTGAGATAGCCGCGAACAACGCACTCAATTGGCAGCATCTCGAGTCGATCGCAAATCATGGCGCGCCCTTTGACCGCCGCCGGCACCGAGGTGCTGCGCAGGTGGTTAGGGGCGACCCCCTCAAGTTGCTTGAACCACCACAGGGATAACGCAGTGAGGATGCGCCCCTTATCTGGGATGGTGGTCGGCAGCACCCAGTCATAAGCGGAGATGCGATCACTTGCAACAAAAAGTAAGCGATCCTCCGGCGTGGTATATAAGTCCCGGACTTTGCCGGAGTAAACGTGCGTGTAACCGGCGGGTAGGTCGTAAAGCGGCGTCTCGTTGCTCACAGGATGTCACCGGGCTGGTAGCTGGCCGCCCCGGGGTTTTCGGTCACGATCTGCCCCACCCGACTGACTATTGCATCGACTTGGGCCGCAGCAGCACCGGTGAAGGTCAACGGATTCGCTATCAGCGCAGTCAGCTCAGCTAGCGAAAGCCCTAGGCGCGGGTCGGCAGCTAGTCGCTGCATCAGGTCATTTTCAATGTTCACCTGCTCGCGCATTGCCAGTGCCGCAGCCACCGCATGCTCCTTGATGACTTCGTGGGCGGTTTCACGGCCGACTCCACCGCGCACAGCTGCCATTAAAATCTTGGTGGTCGCAAGGAAGGGCAGGTAGCGCTCCAGTTCACGCTCGATCACCGCCGGAAAAGCGCCGAAATCACCGAGTACGGTCAGGAAGGTTTCAAATAGGCCATCAACGGCGAAGAACGAGTCGGGCAATGCCACTCGGCGCACGACTGAGCAGGCGACGTCGCCTTCATTCCACTGGTTGCCCGCTAGCTCTGAAGTCATGGTGACGTAACCGCGCAAAACAACCGCTAGCCCGGTGACGCGTTCACAGGAGCGAGTGTTCATCTTGTGTGGCATCGCCGAGGACCCAACCTGCCCTGGTCTAAATCCCTCGGTAACTAGATCATGGCTTGCCATCAAGCGAATAGAGGTGGCAAGTGATGACGGTGCTGAGGCAAGCTGCATCAAAGCCGACACCACATCGAAGTCAAGTGACCGCGGATACACCTGGCCGACGCTGCTGAGCACCTGCTCGAATCCAAGGTGCTCAGCTATCGCAGCCTCTAACTCTGCCAACTTGGAGTCGTCGCCGTCGAAAAGATCGAGCATGTCTTGGGCAGTGCCTACTGGTCCTTTAATACCGCGCAGCGGGTATCGTAAAATTAGATCATCAAGCCGATCAAATGCGACAATTAGTTCATCTGCTGCGGATGCGAAGCGCTTACCCAGTGTGGTTATCTGTGCCGGCACATTGTGCGAGCGGCCCGCGATCGCAGTATCGGAGTACCGCACCGCCAACTCCGATAATTTGGCCAGTGTCGAAATAACCTTCACGCGCAACAAAGTCAAAGACTCGCGGATCTGAAATTGCTCGATATTCTCGGTGACATCCCTTGAAGTCATGCCAAGGTGGATCAGCTCGTATCCGGCTAACGCATTGAACTCCTCGATACGGGCCTTGACATCGTGCTTGGTGGTTCGCTCCCGAGCCTCGATTGAGGGGAGGTCAACTGATTCAAGCACCGTTTCATACGAGGCAATCGCACCGGCAGGGATCACCATTCCAAGTTTCACTTGGACCGAAAGCACCGCGAGCCAAAGCCTGCGCTCCAGCACGATCTTGGCTGCCGGTGACCAGATGGCGACCATCGACTTGGATGCATAACGGCCAGCTAGGACATTGGGAACCTGCTGGGCGGATGTCACCGTCTTATTGTTCCACGCGCCCTGCACGCGTCCAACTTACCGGCCAGAACGCCGATTTCGCCCCCGTGGCCTACTTCACGCCCGAGTTCGAATCGGTGATGTCGTCCTGGGTTAGACAACCGACCGGGTTTTGGGCGGCTAGGTTGTAAAGGGACGGGTCATTGCGAACGGCGATCCAGCCACTTTCAATGGAACTCAAGGTGGTGAGCATCGAAGCCGACTTGGCCGGAGCTAGGTAATTGGCCAGACAAGCGTGCCATGGCGCAGTACTGCCAGTCTTGGCGAAGAAAACCCCCGTCTCAATCATGCCCATGCCATTGGCTTTCCAGTTCGAGTTATAGTCGCTTACCGTGCCGATCCGCTGGCCAGCTTTTACTTTGTCGCCAACTTTCACGGTCGCATTAATCAGGTGCTCATGCTCGAAGAGAATGGCAGCGCCACCTTGCGTGCAGGCTATACCGGTGGGTGCTACTCGGACGCTGTAGTCATTGCTGTACAGCTGCGGCAGATCACAGACCGTGCCATCGAGCATGGAGATCACCGGGGTGCCCAGCGGAGCGATGAAGGCCATTTGTGGCTCTAGGATTCCTTGCACTACATATCCATACAGTCCAACTATTTGACTGTAGGCAGCGGTGTCGGCCGGGTTGCTGAAAGTAGGTGGCGTGACACCCTTTAACTGCATCACGCCGGCTTTGCCCGATGCACTGTCGTAGGGGTCAAGTGCCAGGCCCCAATTCTGGATAACCTTCGGAATACTGGCGTTGGATGTAATGCTGCTGGAGCTACTTCCGCTAGAACTGCCACCGCTCCCACCACCGGAGGCGACTTTCACCCAAACGAGTTTGCCGCCTTTCTTCACGCAACGCAGATCACTATTACCCACATGCACCGTGACCCCGGCCTTCGTGCACTTGGCTCCTGGCTTAGTCGCAGCATTCGCGGCCGGCGCAACCGCCGCGGCCAACAGGATTGCTACCGCAGCAAGTGCGGTCAAAGGCATGATCGAACCTAATCGCATGGCTACTCCCCGTTCGTGGAGGCAAAATCGTAACCCAGGGTCTACTTCGATGCGCTGGCAATCTCCGCAATATCGGTACGAAAATGCGACCCAGCCAAGGTGATCAGGGCAATTGCCCCGTACGCCCGCTCCCGGGCCTGCGCGAGCTGATCCCCGATGGCCGTGACCGAGAGCACCCGGCCGCCGGCCGACACCAGTTGGCCCTGCGGGTTAACTGCGGTGCCAGCGTGCAGGACGTTCACGCCAGGAACCTCATTGGCCGCCTCAATCCCCGAGATTAGGTCACCGGTGCGGGGGGTCTCGGGGTAGTTATGCGCCGCGATGACAACAGTGACGGCAGACTCCTGGCGCCAGACAGGTGGTGGTAGATCAGCGAGTCGGCCGGTGGCAGCCGCCAGCAACAACCGACCCAGCGGTGACGCCAACCGAGCCAAGACCACCTGGGTCTCTGGGTCACCAAAGCGTGCATTGAATTCGATTACCCGGGTACCCCTGGCGGTTAAAGCCAATCCGGCATACAGCAGGCCGACAAATGGAGTGCCCCGATGACGCATGGCATCGACCATCGGCTGGAGCACCCGCTCGGTTACGTCGGAGACGAGATGCTCCGGTGCCCACGGCAGTGGCGAGTACGCGCCCATCCCGCCGGTATTGGGGCCTTCGTCGTCGTCGCGGACACGCTTGAAATCTTGCGCCGGCTGCAGCGGCACAATGGTGGTGCCATCGGTGATGCCGAACAATGAAACTTCGGGGCCGTCTAGATACTCCTCGATTACTACTTGCGCATCTGCAGCGCGCGCCAAACAGAATTGAGCATGCGCAATAGCCTCGGCTCGATCATTTGTCACGACAACGCCTTTGCCGGCTGCCAAGCCATCATCCTTGACCACAAATGGCGCACCGAACTGATCAATAGCGGCCCCGACTTCAGCGATCGTGGTGCAGACATGTGCCAGTGCGGTTGGCACACTCGCCTCGGCCATCACCTGTTTTGCGAATGCCTTGCTCCCCTCCAACTGCGCGGCAGCAGCCGATGGCCCAAAGCAGGCAATCCCTCGGCCGCGAACCGCATCGGCAGCGCCGGCAACGAGTGGGACCTCAGGGCCGATGACAACGAGGTCGACCGCCAATTTCGCAGCTAGTTCACCAATCGCCACCGGATCACTTACCGCCACCTGATGGGTTTCGACAACACCGGCGATGCCCGCGTTGCCGGGCGCACAAATCACGCATTCGACTTCGTCGTCGTCGAGCAGGGCATTGATTAGGGCGTGCTCGCGCGCACCCGAGCCAATGACAAGAACTTTCACGTTAGGAGCCGACGTAGTGCTTATCGGTCAAGGTGAGAACCTCGTCCAGAATCGCAAGACCTTCCTTGGCCTGCTCAGGGGTGACTACACATGGTGGCACCACGTGCACCCGGTTCATCATCACAAATGGCAGGTAGCCGCGCTTTCGGCATTCGGCAATTATCTCAGCCATCGCCGGGGAGGTGCCCGGGTACTCCGCCAACGGGGCCTTGGTCGCGCGGTCCGAAACCAACTCGATGGCCCAGAACACGCCCAGGCCTCGAACATCGCCGATAACCGGGTGGCGCTCTTGGAGCTCAAGTAGCCCAGGCCCGATGACATCCTTGCCGATGGCCGCTGCGTTTTCGACCACACCTTCTTCTTTCATCGCATTGATCGAGCCAACGATGGAGGCGGCCGCAAGGGGATGACCGGAGTAGGTGAGGCCGCCGGGGAACACCTTGGTATCGAATGTCGCCGCGATCTCATCGGAGATCACCACACCGCCTACGGGCACATAGCCGGAGTTCGAACCCTTGGCAAAGACAATGAGATCAGGCTTGACGTCAAAGTTGTCAAAGGCAAACCACTTGCCGGTGCGCGCAAATCCGGCCATTACCTCGTCAAGGATCAAGACGATTGCGTACTTATCGCATAGGGCGCGAACGCCGGCGAGATAGCCTGGGGGTGGCACCAAGATCCCACCGGTACCGACCACGGTCTCGATCAAAATGCAGCCGATCGTGCTCGGCCCTTCGAAGATGATTACCTGTTCTAGGTGTTCTAAGGCGCGCGCCGATTCTTCTTCTGCCGACTTCGCCCAGAAGACCGACCGGTAAAGATAAGGCCCAAAGAAGTGCACGTGCTGGGTTGAGTACTCATTTGGCCAACGCCGCTGATCACCGGTTGCGGCAATCGCAGCACCGGTATTGCCGTGGTACGAGCGGTAGAAGGAAAGCACCTTGTGCTTGTGGGTGTGAATACGCGCCAGCCGAATGGCGTTCTCATTCGCGTCAGCGCCGCCGTTAGTGAAGAAAACTTTATTCATGCCATCAGGTGCCAGGTCGGCGATCAGCTTGGCCGCTTCGCCACGCTTGTCATTGGCATGCTGCGGGGCGATGGTCGACAAAGTCGCAGCCTGGTCTTGAATGGCCTTTACGACTTTCGGGTGCTGATGACCGATGTTGACGTTCACCAACTGCGAGGAGAAATCCAGGTACCGATTGCCCTCGTAATCCCACACATAGCAACCCTCGGCCGCGGCCGGCGTGAACGGGTTCAGGGCGCCCTGCGCACTCCAGGAGTGAAAGACATGGGCTCGGTCTAGGTCAAAGACGCGCTTGCCCTCGGCTGGGTCGGCGGTGAATGTCATGGCGGGCTCCCTGCCTTGGCGCGGTTGATCGCGGTCAGTTGTTGTAGCCCACTTTAGAACCGGGCCAATGTTCAGCACATTTCGGGGCGATCATTTAAGGGGGTTCACCCAACGAATATTTGGAAAACGCGCAAAGTCGGAGTCTGCGGAATACACGGTGCCCCCGAACTCGAGTGCCAGTGCTCCTAAATGGGCATCGTTGACCAGATTCCCGCCCACTGAGGTAGGGACCAGCAGCGAACGTAGGGCCTGCGGGTGCCTGCGGGTTGGTTGGAGTACCTGCACCGACGGCAAGTCGAGCCACTCTTCTACTGCCGCCAATAGGGCACTTACCCCGATCGGGTTGATTGTTATCCGGGGGGATGACAACATCCGCACATAAGCGATTAGGACCAGCCAACTCAACCCGAGCGCCTCGTCACTGTTTAAGGTGCTAGTCCACCAAGCGTTCGCGCGCTCGTGAAAAACTGATCTAACGTCAGTCGCATAAATCAGCAGGTTCGCATCAGGAATAATCATCTTGAGCCGCTGCCGCCGTTAACCGCGCCGTGACCGCAAGCAGGTACTCATCATCCATCTCCGCAACCAGATCTAGAGCTTTGGTGACGTCGATTCCCTCCCGAACTCCCGCGTCAAAGGTGCGCACCACGACTGGTGCTCGAGGAACGGGGGCCACGGCCATGCCGCGCCGAAGGTACCGATTCAGCACGGTCTTAAAGGGCTGTCCGGTATTACGAGATTCCTCTTGGAGCGCGATGGCCAAATCATCGTCCAAGGTGAGTGTTGTTCGCATGAGCCAATACTAGCCTGTTGGCATCAAGACATCACGTGTGTAGACATCATGATGCCTAATTGCTGTTTTCCAGCCTCTCCAACAGTCCAGCCTTGACCGCCGGCCAGTCGTCCGCAACCACCGAAAACATGACGGTGTCGCGCACCGAGTCATCCTGGCGGCGCTGGTACTGGCGAAGTACCCCTTCTTTGGCGGCGCCGAGCCGGGCGATGGCCGCTTGGCTGCGCACATTTCGAATATCGGTCTTAAGTTGCACCCGACCCATCCCGGCGACCTCGAATGCCCAGGTCATCAGCAGTAACTTGCATTCGGGATTGACCACCGATCCCCAGACCGCTGGCGCATAAAGGGTGAAGCCGATTTCGAGTCTGGCATCAACGGTTGACACCTCCAGATAAGACGTGGTGCCGACCACCTCACCGTTTTGCCGGACGACCCAAGGCCAGCGGCCAACTTCATTCGCCGCTCCCAAGGTGTCGGCCAACGCACCGACGGAATCCGGGCGGCCGCGCACGTGGGTCCAAACCGTGTCATGGTCAAGTACCACGAATAACTCAGGCGCATCGCTAGCCCCCGCAAGATTCAAGGTGACATGGCTACCGGCCAAAACCGTGTCAGCTGGCATCGGCCACTGCACTTCAGTCTCAACCACGCCGGCGAGCCCCTACCCGATTAGATCGTTAATCGCGATGGTGGCATCACGATCTTGCCCAACGCCGATAGCGCTGATTCGAGTGCCGGAAATATCTTCGAGGAACTTCACGTAGTTACGGGCATTCACCGGGAGGTCGTCGAACTCTCGCGCCCCCGAAATATCCTCGGTCCAACCGGGCATATTCTCGTAAATCGGTTTAGCGTGATGGAAGCCAGTTTGGGTCATCGGGAGTTCCTCGCAGCGCGTGCCATCAACCTCATACGCAACACAAACAGGTATCTGCTCGAACCCGGTGAGCACATCTAGTTTGGTCAAGAAGGTGTCGGTCAGGCCGTTAATTCGTGTGGCAAACCGTGCGATCGGCGCATCGAACCAGCCACACCGACGCGGCCGCCCGGTGGTGACACCGCGCTCACCACCGATCGTGCGCAGGCGCTCACCGTTTTCGTCGAGGAGTTCGGTTGGGAATGGACCAGATCCAACCCTGGTGACATAGGCCTTCAAGATGCCGATGACACCGGTGATGCGAGTTGGCCCGATGCCACTACCGGTGCATGCACCACCGGCCGTCGCATTACTTGAAGTCACAAATGGATAAGTCCCGTGGTCGACGTCAAGGAGGGTGCCTTGACCGCCTTCGAGAAGAACCACCATGTCGTCGTCAAGGGCCTTATTAAGTAGAAGTGATGTGTCGGTGACGTATGGGCGTAAAATCTCGGCGAAAGCGAGCAGCTCATCGGTCACGGCAGCGGGATCAAGGGCGCGGCGGTTGAAAACTTTTACCAACGTCTGGTTCTTATTCGCCAGTGCCCCTTCGACTTTTTGCTGCAGGATCGACGGGTCGAATAGGTCCTGCACGCGAATGCCGACGCGAGCGATTTTATCGCTATAGGTCGGGCCGATCCCGCGACCGGTAGTGCCGATCTTTGCGTTTCCGAGAAAGCGCTCGGTGACTTTGTCGAGGGTGACGTGGTAAGAGGTGATCAAGTGGGCGTTGGCGCTGATGACCAGCTTCGAAGTGTCGATGCCGCGCTCGTTTAGCGCGGTCATCTCCCCGATCAACACCGCTGGGTCGATGACGACTCCGTTGCCGATGACCGGCACGACGTCGGGGGTCAAGATCCCGCTGGGTAGAAGGTGCAAAGCGAATTTTTGGTCGCCGATAACTACGGTGTGACCCGCATTGTTGCCACCTTGATACCTGACGACGTAGTCGACGCGGCTACCGAGTAGGTCAGTGGCCTTGCCCTTGCCCTCATCGCCCCATTGTGAACCGACAAGAACTATGGCAGGCATGGGCTCAGGGTATCGGAAAATCAGGTGGAAGCGGCAAGCCGCTCGGCGATCCGTTGGCCCAGGGCCGTACCCGACAGCCAGGCGGTCTCAACTCGTGGGCCACCGGCCCAGGCATCACTTGCCAGCCCGATATTGACGTCATCGTCTAGGTAGCACTCATCTGCCCAAGCGATAAGTGGCCTCGCGTAGGTCCAACGCTGGATGTCAACCCAGATCGGCTGCTCGGTCAAGGCAAGAATCCTTTGCAGCGCGGCCAGGACAATTGGAATCACCGCAGCCGGGTCGGCCAGATGACCAGCGGCCAGAACCGGATCTACATGTGCCACCAGTACCGGCGCGTGATCGCCACGACGACTGCCATCATTAGCGATCCAGGTCAAGACCGCATCGTCATTGACGAAAACTCCATCAAATGGCGCCCAGCAGGTATTTTGAAAAACCGCCGTCACCGCGAATGTCGGCTCCCAGACCACCCCGCACGTTGCCTCGATGGCCGCTTCGAGTTGCGGTGACTTCGAATCAAGGATTGCGCGTGCTTGCGGATCCGGCATGCACAGTGCCACCGCTATTGCCGGCACCTCGTCGACCGTTAGGTGGTCACCCGCGAAGGACACCGCCTCCACACTGTGATTGCTGGTTATCTGCGTACTCGGCAGCTTCGAGGCTAGATCCGCAACTAGTGAACGCAAACCACCCGGTGCTGCGAACCGCATCGGACCACCTCGAACCCCGGCAACACCTTGCGGGGTCGCTAGGTGAAATGAGTCGGTCCAACCACGCGCAAGACCACGTGACTGCCAGTCCGCAACGACCGCACTGAAACTTTCGGCGCTGGCCGTGAAATAAGACGCACCGATATCGACAATATGTCCGTCGAATTTTGTCCCGGAGTCACGGATGACCCGAGAGGCCATCCGGCCACCTAGTTTGTGCCCTCGATCATGTAGTTGCACCGCAATGCCGCGTGCATTTAGCTCACCGGCGCAAGCTACGCCGCTGATGCCACCACCGACAACTATGACCACTAGCTACGCAGCCGGAATATTCGGGTCGCAGTCAAGGAGAAAAGCACTGATGCGCTCCGCTTCATCAATCTCATTGATGGCGGCGGCGGCCCGCCCAAGTGCCCGCAGGCAGCGCAGGAAACCCTGATTGGGCTCATGATCCCAGGGCACCGGACCGTGGCCCTTCCACCCGGCACGGCGAAGGGCATCAAGCCCGCGGTGATAGCCCACCCGGGCGAAGGCGTAGGACTCAACGACCGCACCCGCTGCCCACGCTTGGTCACTTAGGGCTGCCCACGCCAGTGAGCTGGTTGGGTATGCGCGCACTGCCGCATCTGGCGAGTCACCCGCCGCGAGCGCAGTTAACGCCCCCGTATCAATCGGGAGGTAAGTCGGCGGCGGTCCGCCCAATAAGTCATGGCCAACACTCATAACACGGCTCCACTCTCGAAACGGCTACCCGTTCCCGGAATCTAATCCCATCTGGTTAAAGCGGCTGGTCGGGGCCCGGTCCACCTGCTACTTTGCAGCCGTGACCCAAACGACACCGGCACCTGAGGGCGCCTCGGTGGTAACGCATTACCAGCTCAAACCGGGAACCCACGAAGCCTTCGCTCGGGTACAGGGTGAGATATCGCTGGCATTGGCCGGCTCACCTTTATCTGAGGGATCCGAAACGCACACGGATCCGTCCGGTGCCCAGCAGACCGTGGCGCGGCGGTTTAGCAGCACGGCGGCCGCGAAGTCCTGGCTAGCCAGTCCTGACCGTGAGACCTTCGAAGTCGGTCTTGCCCAGATGTGCTCAGTAGAACCAATAACCAACATCCTGCTACCGGTGCTAGGCGTCGATGCCGCCGGCATCACCTCGGTAGTCACCACGCGCGTCAAAGCCGGCCAAGACTCATGGTTCGCCGAGTGGCAAGGTCGGATCGGTGCCGCGCAGCAGCAGTTCCCCGGGTATGTCGGCCAACGCGTGCAGGCTCCAATACCCGGAGTTAATCCTGACTGGGTTGCCATCATCGCCTTCGACACTTCAGAGCATCTGCGCGCCTGGACCGACAGCCCTGAGCGAAAAGCTCTGGTTTCAGAGTCCGCTCCTTATATCGAGCGATATGACGTGCGCACCGCCAACTCCGCCTTCGAGAGTTGGTTCGCCGGGTCTGAGCGCGGCGCCAAGCCACCGCCCGCCTGGAAACTAAGTTCGATCGTGCTCCTAGTGCTCTATCCAATCGTGATGCTCGAGATTTTCACCCTGAACAAGTTGACCTTCGATCTGCACTTTGAGGCCGCTGTCGCTGTCTTCATCGGAAATCTCGTGAGCGTTGCCGTGACTGGATTCCTACTGATCCCCTGGGCCTCCAGAGCACTCCATTGGTGGCTCGTTCCACCCGAGTCAACGGCAAACAGGCGAACCGCCCTCGGAGCGGCTTTGATGGTCGGCCTCTACGCCGTGTGTGTACTAATTTTTGCCCTTCTCACCACTTGGGATCCCGCGTTAATGTCACAGTGATTTGCTGATCGGCTAAAGAGTTTCCGTAAACTAATTGTTTTAAGGGGAATCAAATGATGACTGTGCACCGCGGTTACATCTTCCACATCGCCGGGTCGCCACTGGTTTCCGATGCGGTTGCCAACCTGGCTCATTACCCGGACGGCGCACTAGTCGTTGACGACAGCGGCATCATCACGTGGTGCGGTTCTTGGGCGGAGTTGCCCGCAGAGTTTGCTACCGCAAGCACGGTTGATCATCATGGTGCGTTCTTGCTGCCAGGCTTCGTTGATACCCATATGCATTTTCCGCAGGTATGGTGCGGTGACTCATACGGTGGCGGCCAGTTACTGGAGTGGCTGAACAACTGCATCTTCCCCTCTGAATCGAAGTTGCAGGACCGCGGATACGCGAAGGCGGCGGCCGTCGAATGGGTCGACCGCATGATCACCGCGGGCACGACAAATGGCCTAATTTTCGGATCTGCTTTCCCGCACGCACAAGACTTTCTCTTCGAGGAGGCTCGGGATCGTGGCCTGCGCATCGTCGCTGGTCGTGGCATCCAGACCACGGGGCCGGAGTCCGGCAAGCTGCTCATAACAAGTGAAGAAGATGCCATCAAACTCACCCGCGAAGAGATTGAGAAGTGGCACCCCCTTGATGACGAGGAACGGCGGCATGCACTCCAGTTCGTCGCGATTGTCCCGCGCTTTAGCCTGTCGGTCACTCCGACGACTCTCGCGGCACTTGGTGATCTATATGCCGAATACCGTGCGAAGGGCGTCTACTTCACCTCCCATCTAAACGAGAACGCACGGCCCGGTACCGGTGAGATTGACAGCACCAAAGCCGTCTACCAGGTTGATAGCTATCTCGATACCTATGACGGAAAGTTCCTCCCGGGGTCAAAGGTCGGTGGCAAAACCTTGCTTGGCCCGCGTAGCGTAATGGCGCACGCGGTGCACTGCACCGATGCCGAACTCGCCAGAATGGCGGAGACCGGCACTTCGATCGCCCACTGCCCGGTCTCGCAACTGTTCTTGGGATCTGGAACCCTGCCCTGGAAACGCACCGTGGCCTCGGGCGTCAATATCGCAATTGGCAGCGACTGGGGGGCGGGCGATGAGTGGTTCATTCCACAGGTACTCAACTCCTGCTTTAAGGTGCATATTTCTGAGCGGCAGCCGGTCGGTATCGATCCCTACCCAAGTGATGACCAATCCCTGTCATTGCATCCGGCGGAACTACTCTTCACCGGCACGCTTGCCGGAGCGCGCGCCCTCGCCCTAGAAGACCGCACTGGGAACTTCGATATCGGAAAGGAAGCCGACTTCGTGGTGCTGGACCCGAGCAAGTGGGATATGTACGACCAAACCCTGACCCAAATGCACCAGTCCGAGGACCCAACCACTCGGCGTGATGCATTTCTTTTCGCCGTCATAATGCTGGCCCGCGAGAAAGCTCTAACGAAGACTTATGTGCGCGGACGCAAACTCGAGACTTCCACCGGGCGGGGCTAATTCACTTTTTCGCCGTGCGATAGCACTGACCACTCATCGCATTTTAGTGCCGCTGGACCGCAGATCCTCGCAGCCACGGGTCACGCGCGCGGCCATTCCGGTTTCAGCGGCCTTGCCGTATGAGCGCGGGTCGTAGAGTTTCTTGTTTCCGACGTCACCGTCGATCTTTAAAACTCCGTCGTAATTCTTGAGCATGTGATCAGCGACCGGCCGGGTGAATGCGTACTGCGTGTCAGTGTCGATGTTCATCTTTACGACACCGTAGTCCAGTGATTCCCGGATTTCACTCAGAAGCGAGCCGGACCCGCCATGGAAAACCAGGTCAAATGGCTTGTCCTTTCCGTACTTTGCACCCACCGTTTCTTGAATATCCTTCAAGATGGAAGGAGTAAGCACCACATTGCCGGGCTTGTAGACGCCGTGCACATTGCCAAAGGTTGCGGCAACCAGGTAGCGGCCGCGCTCGCCTAGGCCAAGTGCCTCCGCCGTTGCCAGACCGTCGTCGATTGAAGAGAACAATTTGGCATCATGCGTTGCCTCGATACCGTCCTCCTCCCCACCAACAACACCGATCTCGATCTCAAGAATGGTGCGGGCTTTAACCGACTCAGCCAACATACGCTGTGAAATCTCCAAGTTCTCCGTCAGCGGCACCGCCGACCCATCCCACATATGTGACTGAAACAAGGGCTCCCAACCCCTCGCCACGCGCTCCTGTGAAATCTTCAGCAGTGGCTCCATGAAGCCAGGAAGCTTGTCCTTCGGGCAGTGATCGGTATGTAGTGCGATGTTGATGTCATAGTGCTTGGCAATCGAGTGTGCGAACTCGGCGAGAGCAGTTGCCCCCGCCACCATGTCTTTAACCGTCTGGCCAGAAGCGAACTCTGCGCCGCCCCATGACACCTGAACTATCCCGTCGCTTTCAGCTTCTGCGAAGCCACGCATGGCCGCAACGACGGTCTGGGAGGACGTGCAGTTAATCGCCGGATAGGCGAACTTGCCCGCTTTTGCGCGGTCTAGCATTTCGGCGTATGCCTCGGGGGATGCGATGGGCACCAGGACTCCAGCTGTTAGGTCACGGACGGCGGATGATCCATATCATTTCATTCCAATATTGCGTCCGTATTACGAGGTGCTGCCCGCAGATCTCGCAAGGATTTCGAGAGTAAGCCGCCCAAGAGAGCAAGCACCATGATGCCCGCGGCGAGTAAGAAACCTGTCTTAAGGCCGACGAAGGCAATAAGTGGTCCGGCAAGGGCTAAGCCAATTGGCCCGAACATCAATGACCCCATTGCGTCATATGCGGAGACTCGCGACAGCGCCTCACGCGGGATATGTGTCTGCAGCGCGGTGAACCATAAGACCATGAACAACTCGATCGCGATTCCCCAGATCAATGCACCAATGGCTACCAGCAGGAGCGGTGCGGTAAAAGCCAATGACAGCACCCAAAGCGGGAACGCGAAGGAAATAATCATTCCGAAAAGCAGTGGCCGCGAGGCATGGATCTTGGAGGCAACCACCGCCCCGATCAACAAGCCAACCGACATGGAACCGAGCACGAATGCCCAGCCAGCAGGGCCGCCGTAGGACTCATTGGCCAAGACCGGGCCCATGACCTCCTCGACGCCGCGGATGACCATGACCGCCACGCTGAATGACAGCACGATCGCGACAACCCATTTATATGAGATAAAAAGCCGCCAGCCGTGCGTTAAGTCCCCCAGCATTGATTCACCTGATGTGTGCGGCTTGGACGCGTGCCTAAATGTGAAGACCAAAAAGCCCGCGACCAAAAATGATGCGGAGTCGACCATGATCGCCACACCAGATCCAAACAGGGCCACCAGCAACCCGCCGACAGCACTGCCGACAATCAGCCCGGCATTGCTCGCCACACTGATGTAGGCATTGGCCGGTTGCAAGTGCTCATCGTCGACAACATCGGGCACCAAACCCGGGTAGGCCGGATACCACAAGCCATTTAGTGCCCCGGAAATAATGGAAAGGACCACGAGCAGCGGGATGGTCGCCGTGCCGGTTATGAACAGCAACCCCATCACAGCCACCACCAAGCTGATGGCGATATCGCTAGCTGCAATAACCCGAGCGCGGCCAAGGCGATCAGCAATTACACCGCCAATTGGTAAGACAATGACCATAGGCAACGCCTGTGCCGCCAGCACCAGGCTAAGTGATGTTGGTGTGGCGCCTTCAAGATCCAAGATCCCAAATGCCAGAGCAATAGGCGCGATTCCGTTGCCAATGTTGCTTATTGTTCGCGCGATGAAGAGCTTCTGGAACTTGCGGTCGGTCATCAGAACCCGCGTTGAAATCGACATCATGGTATTTGCTCGAACCTGTGTTGACGCACCCATGCATGCATGGCGATGGCCGCTGCTGCACCGGCATTAATGGACCTTGTCGACCCATATTGGGCTATCGAGAGCACCGAACCACAAACTGCGCGTGCCTCCATGGTCAGGCCTTCGCCTTCTTGACCAAATAGCAGCACGCATTGCTCGGGAAGTACAAATGTCTCGAGTGGCACGGAGCCTGGCAGGTTATCAATGCCGATGAGCACAGTGTCATTCTCGCGCGCCCAGCCCGCTAAAGCCAGTGGACTCAGGTGATGGCGCACATGTTGATACCGATCGGTGACCATGGCACCGCGCCGGTTCCACCTCTTTCTTCCCACAATATGGACTTCCTTGGCCAGGAATGCATTGGCCGTTCTAACCACCGAACCGATATTGAAGTCATGTTGAAAGTTTTCGATGGCCACATGAAATGGGTTGCGCTGGGTATCAAGATCCGCCACCACCGCATCAAGGGACCAGTATCGATATTTATCGACGACATTGCGCCGATCACCCTCGACCAGTAATTCCGGGTCGTAGTTATCGCCGGTCGGCCAAGGTTTTGGGTGCGGTCCGACCCCGACTTCGGCGGGTACTTCCGGGGTTTCCACACCTCCGACGATAGCCTCAAGCACATGCATGCACTGACATCACTCGTCCAGTCCCTCGGCCCAGATCCAGAAGCGCTGCTAAAAAGCCTCGGCGCTGTTGCTTTTTGGGTGGCACTTGCCATCATCTTCGCCGAATGCGGGTTACTAATCGGGTTCTTCCTGCCCGGCGACTCGCTGCTGTTCATCGTCGGCATGCTAATTGCCCAGGGCTTCATCGCCATCAATATTGGTGTCGCGGTGCTGCTACTCATTATTGCCGCAATTATCGGCAATATCGTCGGCTACTGGATCGGGCTCAAAGCCGGTCCGGCACTTTTCAAACGCCCCGACTCCAAGTTATTCAAGAAGGAGTACGTGGACAAAACCCATGCCTTTTTCGAGAAATACGGGGCCCGCGCAATTGTCATGGCCAGATTCGTACCGATAGTTCGCACCTTCATCACCGCAATCGCCGGAGTTGGGCGAATGGACTTTCGTAAGTATGTGATTTTCAGTTTCATCGGTGCGGTGCTCTGGGCCGGTTGCGTGACGCTAGCCGGCTACTTCCTTGGAAATATCGAGTTCGTAAAAAAGAATATCGAGATCATTTTGATCCTCGTAGTATTCGTCAGCATTTTACCGATCATCTTTGAGTACGTTAAGCATCGCCGGGAGCGCGCTGCCGGCGATGGTAGCTAGTCCAAGCCAAGATCCGCTAGCGAAAACGCCGTCCGATACTCGAAGCCGCGCGCCACGACCGCCGGGCCGGCGCCGCGATCAACTATCACTGCAACCGCAACAGTGGTCGCACCAACGAGGTCAAGCGCATTAACCGCGGCCAACACCGATGATCCGGTCGTAGAAGTGTCTTCGACGGCGAGCACCCGAGCACCCGATACATCCGGACCCTCTATTTGCTTTTGCAATCCGTGCTGCTTCTCCGACTTGCGCACCACGAAAGCGTTCAGCAGGACACCCGCCTGCGCGGCATCGTGCATCATGGCGGTCGCTACCGGGTCGGCGCCAAGGGTCAAGCCCCCGACCGCGGTGAACTCCAAGTCGCTGGTCAACTCCCGCATGACTGTTCCGACCAAGGGTGCGGCTACGGCGTCCAATGTCACCCGCCGTAGATCTACGTAATATTCGGCTTCGCGCCCGCTCGATAAGGTCACCTTCCCATGGACCACCGCTTTATTGATGATCTCTTGACGGAGCTGCTCCCACGCTGGTGACTTTTTCATGGGGTCAACTCTATGCTTACCAAGTGCGAACCGGGCTGCCTAGGTGAGAACTGGCAGCATCATCGCCCTGCCAGGTGATGACTTAGCATTTCACGCCGCATTAACTTCGGCACTGCAAGCGGTAGGCGGCCAAATCTTCACGATCGACCTACCACCTGTTTCCCCGGCGCCGATGTCCGTGTTGATCTGCGCACGAATCCATGCACTAGGGCCCGCCCCGCCACTAGTAGTGGTAGCACCGGCAAGCAGTGTCCAATACCTGCCAGCACTCGCCCTCGCCCAGCGCACCGCGCACCGCAGGATCGCTGCTTACTACTTAATCGATCCGCTAACCGATCCAACCGGCCCGGAATGGCCCGATGCGCCGGTTTACGTCATTCGGCAAACGAGTGCGGCGGCCACGAAATTGCCCGAACTACGCGGGTGGCAGGAAATCCACTTCAATGCCATAGCGGAGTTGGCTGCTGCGCTCGTTGCCAGCGCCAGAATTTAGCGCTTCCCGAAGCGGCCGGATACTTCTCGCATGGCCGACGCAAACCGAACTAGCGGGCGCGGCGCATACCGCACCACGGTCGACAGTGCCTTGTATTGCGCACCGGCGACGCTAATCGGTCGGTTTCGCGTCACATCGCGCATCGCCTGCTCAACTACTTGCTCGGCTTCGAGCCACATCCAATCAGGGACATTCGACATGTCCATGCCTGCGCGATCATGAAACTCGGTGTGTACAAATCCTGGGCAAACCGCGATCACCCGAACTCCACTGCCAGCCAACTCCTGAGCCAAGCTCTCCGAGAAAACAGTTACCCAAGCCTTGGCAGCTGAATAAGTACCGCCTGTTATCCAACTCGCGATGCTGCTCACATTGATGACAACGCCGAAACCACGAGACAGCATCCCCGGGACGGCTGCATGGGTGGTGCGCATTACCGAGCGAACCAGAACATCAAGCAGCTGCTGTTCATCATGGATATCACTTTGCGAGAAGGACGCCTTGACGCCAAATCCCGCATTGTTAACCAATACCGAAATAGGTCGATCGGCTCGACCCAAGCGCTCTTCAACTTTCGCCAACGCGAGAGCATCACCGAGGTCAGCAACCAAGACCTCGGCCTGCACCCCGAACTGACCTGCCAGCGATGCAGCCAACTGCGCTAGTCGGGTTTCGTCGCGCGCTACCAGAACTAGGTCAAACCCGGCCCGGGCCAAGGCCACCGCGAAGGCCCGCCCGATGCCCGCGGTGGGACCGGTTACCAAGGCAATCGCCATTTTTATTCCCTAAGTAGAAACAACCGGGCCGCTGATGATCACTTACTTTGGCACCGTACCGTAGGTGCATGGGTACTCGGCTGCCGAAAAGTGTGGTGCCCGCTATCGCAGCCGCCATGGTGGTAGCACTCTTGGCCGGCGGCACGAGCGCCGGATTTTTTGGGGACGCGCTGGCCGCCCCGAAGGAAAGCAGCTCCCCGCGCATCGTTAATGGTGACGACTCCGGCCCCGGGGATCTGCCCTTCCTCGTCGCGCTCCTGGACGCCTATGACTTTGAGGATGAAGGGGCCTACCAAGCACAGTTTTGCGGCGGCGCACTAACCACCACCACGACAGTCGTTACCGCGGCCCATTGTGTTTTCGATGAGGAATCGGGGGCCGTCACCAGCCCTGATGAGCTACTAGTGGCACTAACCCGGAATCTGAAGTCACCCAATGTTCGAACCGTAGGTGTATCGGCCGTCACCGTGCACCCAGATTACGACTCCGAGACCACCACTTTCGACATCGCGGTGCTCACCCTGGCCGAGCCGGTACTCGATATCACTCCGGTGTTGCCGATGCGGCCGGCTGATTCGCCATCCCTCGTTGCTGTCGGGGCGCCTGCAAAAGTTGCTGGCTGGGGAAACCTATCGGTGGATGACGAAAACTTCCCGGATGCGTTCAAGATCGGCCGGTTGGTGATTTTCCCGAATGAGAGTTGCGGGAGGGGATCGGACTTCAGTGTCGCCGGGGTGACCTTCGACGGCTACGGTGGCAGTTCTGCCTCAGCCGAAACCATGCTGTGCGCCGCCGGGGTCTCAAGCACCCGCAAGATCATCGACAGCTGCCAAGGCGATTCCGGCGGTCCGTTGGTTGCAGGTGATGGCCGCGCGATGCGCTTGATCGGGGTTGTGAGCTGGGGCGAAGAGTGCGCGAGCACTTGGCCCGGTGTTTACACCAGGGTGTCGGCGATGTCGGATTTCCTCACTGCAACCAAGGCACTGGTGACTTTAGCTCCGACAACTGCGCCCGCCATTGATCTAACCGTGCTGAACACCGCACTCCGGGTGAACTTCACCACTACCGATGACGGCTCCGCGATTTCCAGTTTCACGGCTTACGCCACCGACCCCACCACCGGTGTGGTATTCAGTTGCACCGGCCTGCCTCGGGTCGACCTGCAGTCACCGTTCTGCACGATCAACGGGTTGGCAAACGGCACCGCGTATGCGGTAAGCGGTGCTTCCGCAAACTCACTCGGTATCTCGCCGATGTCGACAACCGTTAGTGGCATCCCGCTCGGCGTGCCCACCCCCGGCGGTATTCGGAAGGTGTGGAGCACTGACGACAAGATGATCGTCGTGACCGTTAGACGATCCCGCGATAATGACGCACCAATCAGCAAGGTCGCGCTTCGCTGCTCACCAATTGCTGGCGGGCCGCCTAGGTTCGCCCCGGTGGGCCAAGATGGCTGGGCCTTCCTAAGTGGGCTGCGGACGACCTACTATTCCTGCGCGATCATCGCAACCAATGCCCTCGGCTCAGCGGTGTCGGCCCCAAAGGTAGTTAAAGTGACCCGATAGCGTTCATCCATGTCGCGCCGCACTCCCCCCTTGGTCCCACGGCTTCGCCCCCATGCAGATTCGGTTTTCGCCGAAATGTCGCAGCTGGCCCTTGAGGTTGGCGCAATCAATCTTGGCCAGGGGTTTCCTGATACCGATGGGCCATCGGAGCTGAAGGAGATCGCGACCGCGGCTATCCAAGACGGTCGCGGTAACCAATACCCACCGAGCATCGGAATACCAGAGCTACGCCAAGCTATCGCCGCCCACCAGGAGCGCTTCTACGGCATCAGCCTTGATCCTAAAACCGATGTCGTTGTCACCACCGGAGCCTCCGAAGCACTAGTTGCAACATTGCTCTCCCTTGTCGATGCCGGTGACGAAGTCGTCATGTTTGAGCCTTGGTTTGATATCTACTCGGCCGCAATCTCGATGGCAAATGGTCAGCGGGTTGGCGTGCCAATGAGCGGGCCGGGGCTGCGGCCTGATATCGATGCGCTGCGAGCCGCTATCACCAAGAAGACTCGTATCCTCATTCTCAACTCACCACATAACCCGACCGGGGTCGTCTTCACCCGCGAGGAGTTGGAGGCGGTCGCAACTATCGCGATCGAGAACGACATTCTGGTTTTATCCGATGAGGCGTATGAACATTTGTGGTTCGACGATAGTGAGCACATTCCGATTTGCACGCTGCCCCAAATGTTCGAACGCACCATCACCGTGGGATCGGGCGGCAAGTCATTTTCATTCACCGGCTGGAAAGTCGGTTGGGCAACAGGCCCACGGGATCTAATCGCGGCGGTTCGTGCCGCGCGGCAACACCTGTCATTTGCCTCGGGCGGCCCATTTCAATACGCGATGGCCCATGGGCTTGGGCTACCCGACCAGTATTACCGCGAGCTCCGAAGTGATCTGGCACTCAAGCGCGATCTGCTTTGCGCGGGGCTCGAGGAGCTAGGGTTCGCCGTCATCAGACCTCAGGGCACGTACTTCGCAACCACCGACGTGCGCCCACTGGGGTATACCGATGGACTGACTTTCTGCCGGGAGCTACCAAATAGAGCCGGGGTAGTGGCCATCCCGCATGGGGTGTTTTGTGATGATGTCGAAGTCGGGAAGCCCTATGTGCGATGGGCATTTTGCAAGCGCACCGAGGTGCTGCAGGCAGCAATTGATCGATTGCGTGCAGGATTTAGTTAAGCACCAGCGGCTCGAGTGAGCGGGCCGTCATACGTCTCGTGAATTAACTCCGTCATACTTTTCGCGCTCGCTTCCTTGGTCAGCCAGCCGCCACCAATAGCCGCATCACGCAAGATGAAGGGCACGGCATTAGCCCCATCCAGTTTTTTCCATAGCTGCACTATTTCAAGTCAGTTCATGGCGACATTTCTTAATAAGTGCTCAAAGTCAGCTCACCTGCACCCGAAGCATTGATTTCCACCTTGTCGCCGTCGCGGATTTCACCAGCCAGGATCCCCTTGGCCAACTTGTCGCCTATCGCAGTTTGCACCAACCGACGCAGTGGGCGAGCGCCGTAAATCGGATCAAATCCCACTTCAACCAACCAATCCTTGGCTGCACCCGTAACCTCAAGGGTGATCCGGCGATCTGCTAGGCGCCGTTGCAGTTGCTCGATTTGGATATCGGTCACCTTTAGGAGTTCAGCGCGATCAAGTGGCTCGAACATCACCATCGCATCGAGGCGGTTTAGGAACTCTGGCCGGAACCTCTGTTGCACCGCCCCCAGCACAAGTGCCTTGCGCTCGGCAAATGGCAACTCGGTATCAACCAAGAACTGCGAACCCATATTCGAGGTCAAAATCATTATCACATTGCGGAAGTCGACGGTTCGACCTTGGCCATCGGTCAATCGGCCATCATCGAGCACTTGCAGCAAGATATCAAATACTTCAGGGTGGGCTTTTTCAACCTCATCCAAGAGAATTACCGAATACGGACGCCGCCTAACCGCCTCCGTTAGCTGGCCCCCCTCCTCATAACCGACATAACCGGGAGGTGCACCGACCAGGCGTGCTACCGAATGCTTCTCGGAGTACTCGCTCATATCAATTCGCACCATCGCGCGCTCATCATCGAATAAGAACTCCGCGACGGCTTTGGCAAGTTCGGTCTTGCCGACCCCGGTCGGTCCGAGGAACAGGAAGGATCCGGTGGGCCGGTTCGGGTCGGCGATACCGGCCCGGGCCCGCCGGACCGCGTCCGCAACCTCCCGCACCGCTGCACTTTGGCCGACCACTCGCTTCTCCAACTCATCTTCCATGTGGAGGAGTTTTTGGGTCTCGCCTTCCAAGAGCCGACCTGCTGGGATGCCCGTCCACGCCGACACGACTTCAGCAATGTCATCCGCGGTGACTTCTTCCTTAACCATCGCTGATTCGCGGGCATTCGTCTGGGCCGTGACCCGAGCCAGCTCCTCCTCGAAGGTGGGGATTTCGGCATAGAGAATCCGCGAGGCCTGCTCGAAGTTTCCTTCGCGCTGTGCTTTCTCCGCCACCGCACGCAGGTCGTCGATTAAAACCTTGATCTCACCGATTCGGTCCAGGCCCTGCTTCTCGGCATCCCACTTAACCCGCAGACCGCGAAGTACCTCATCCTTATCGGCGATCTCGGCCCGAATCTTGCGAAGCCGCTCCTGCGATGCGTCATCGGTCTCCTTGGCAACCGCCAACTCCTCCATCCGCAGTCGATCCACCTGGCGTTGGAGCACATCTATCTCAACCGGTGAGGAGTCGATCTCCATGCGCAAGCGAGACGCCGACTCATCCATTAAGTCAATTGCCTTATCGGGCAAGAAACGTGAAGTGATGTAGCGATCCGAAAGGGTCGCAGCGGCAACTAGTGCACTATCGGAGATAACTACCTTGTGGTGGGCCTCGTACTTCTCTTTGATGCCCCGCAAGATTGCAATGGTGTCTTCGACCGATGGCTGGCTGACGAACACCTGCTGAAAGCGGCGCTCGAGGGCTGCATCCTTCTCAATGTATTTGCGATATTCGTCAAGGGTCGTCGCACCGATCATCCGCAACTCACCGCGAGCCAGCATCGGCTTTAGCATGTTGCCGGCATCCATCGCACCTTCACCGCCAGCCCCAGCGCCCACCACCGTATGCAGTTCGTCAATGAAAGTTACGATCTGGCCATCACTGCCCTTGATCTCATCGAGCACGGCTTTGAGTCGCTCTTCGAATTCACCGCGGTATTTCGCTCCCGCGACCATGGCCCCGAGGTCAAGTGAAATCAAAGTCTTGCCCGCGAGCGAAGTCGGGACATCCCCCTCGACAATTCGCCGCGCCAGACCTTCAACTACCGCCGTCTTACCGACACCCGGCTCACCGATCAACACCGGATTGTTCTTGGTGCGTCGGGAGAGCACTTGAATTGTGCGTCTGACTTCCTCGTCGCGCCCGATGACCGGATCGATCTTGCCTTCCCGCGCCAGCGCGGTGAGATCAACCCCATACTTCTCTAGTGCCTGGAAAGTTTGCTCCGGATCCTGCGTAGTCACGCGGGCCGACCCCCTAACTTGTTGAAGTGCCGCCAATAACGCGGTCGGTGTGGCACCGGCTGCTGCCAATCGGTCACTAGCTCCCGGACCGCCGTCCTTGGCCAGACCTATTAAGAGGTGCTCGGTGCTTACGTACTCATCACCACGCTCCTTGGCCAACTCCTGGGCCGCATTCAAAACCTTGAAGCCCGCATTACTGAGCTGCGGCGCCGAGACAGAAGAGCCACTTGCAGAAGGTAAGGACTCAACCGCCGCTCTAACCTCGCGGGTCATTGTGGCCGTGTTCGCACCAACTTTTTCAAGAAGGGCACTCGCGATGCCCTCGCCTTGCTGCAGTAGTGAGTCCAGTAGGTGGATGGGTTCGACTTGGGCGTTGCCGCCCGCGGCTGCGATGCGAACCGCCGCACCTAGTGCGTCCTGGCCTTTGGTGGTGAACTGAATTTCCATGGCTACTGCTTCCTCGCTGGTCGCCAAACTACTAGAGCGGTTGCCGACTTCTCGCGGTGGAACTCCTGCAATCTGTCGCGTAACCGCTCAACTTCAAGTTGGAGTGCAAGCACCCGACGGATGCCCTCCAAAGTCAGCCCCTCGGCCGATAAATCCGCAATCTCACGCAGCCGCGTGATGTCATTCGCCGAGTACAACCGATTTCGACCGGCGATTCGAGTTGGTGAGACCAGCCCCAAGCGGTCGTACTGCCTCAGGGTCTGCGGATGCAGGCCCGTTAATTGAGCGGCTACCGAGATTATGTAGACGGGTGAGTCATCACTAACTCGATAACCGCGGCTGGGCTGACTCATGACTTATCCTGCGTGCCGGTGATCACATAAAGGTCCTCGCGCGGATCATGATCAAGACTTTGCTCCGCGTAGACGCGCAGGGCGGCTGCGGCGTCCGCACTTACTTGCTGAGGCACCGCGACCTCAACCATCGCGAGCACATCCCCGTAGGTACCGTCCTTGCGCAAGATACCTTTGTCGCGAACACGGAAAGTTCGGCCGTTCGTCGTCCCCGCGGGTATGCGTAATTTGACTGAACCACCACGCGGCACCGGCACGGAGATCTGCCCACCGAGGGTGGCCTCGACAAATGTGACCGGCACGGTCAAGGTGATGTTGTCGCCCTTGCGGATGAACACCGGGTGCCCGGTCACATGCACAAGGACAAATAGGTCACCATTTGGGCCGCCACGTTCACCGGGTGCACCCTTGCCCTTTAGCCGAATGCGCGCACCATCTTTGACACCTGCTGGAATGCGGGCCTGCACAGTGCGCGTGCTCAAGCCGCGGCCAGAGCCACGGCAGACCGTGCACGGCTCATCAACGAAGATGCCACGACCGCGACACACCGTGCATGGCTCAGCGAAGGCGAAGCCACCGGCGTTGCGAGCAGTTTGACCCGATCCCTCGCACGCTGGGCAAACCCGAGGCGAAGTACCAGGCTTGGCGCCGGTGCCGTGGCAGGTCTTGCAGCTGGCCTCAGTGCTCAATCGCAGGGGCACAGTGACACCATCAAGTGAGTCATCAAATGACAGTGTCAATTCGCTCTCGAGGTCGCCACCGCGACGTGCTTGTGCAGTGCGCCCCGGCCGACCGCGGTTGAATATCCCGCCAAGGAAATCGCCGAAACCACTATTTCCATCGCCAAACAGATCTTCCATGTTGACGTTGTATTGCCCAGCCCCTTGACCACCGCCGGGGCCGCCACCGAATCCGCCCGCGCGGTAGCCACCGTTGGCGAACAACGCCCGTGCTTCGTCGTACTCCTTGTGCTTGGCATCATCGGACAACACGTCGTAAGCCTCGGAGACTTCCTTGAAGCGCTCCTCGGCTTTCGCGTCGCCTGGATTTTTGTCCGGGTGCAACTCGCGTGCGAGCTTGCGGTACTTCTTCTTTATTTCATCCGGTGCTGAATCCTTGCTGACGCCGAGAATCGCGTAGAAATCCTTCTCGAGCCAGTCCTTATTCACGGTCAGTCAGTCCCCGCAACAGCTACTCGGGCCGGACGCAGGATCCGCCCGGCAAATCGATAGCCCGGTTGATATAGGGCCGTCACCGTTGGCTCGGAAATGTCACTATGGGATTCAGTTGCTAAGGCCTCATGCAGATTCGGATCAAAGGGTTCATTCGCCTCGCCGAATTTCTCCAAGCCCAACTTCGCCAAGGCGCCCTCGAGCGCTTCGCCGACACTTCGAAAGGCGCCCTCTAGTTCACCGTGCTCACGCGCTCTGTCAATATCGTCGATAACCGGTAGTAGCGCGGCGATAACTGATCCAATGGCATTTTCCTTGACAAGTTCGCGATCGCGATCAACTCGCCGCCGGTAGTTTGCGTACTCGGCCTGCACCCGCTGAAGATCATTGGTTAGCTCGGCCAGCTTGTCAACTTCAGCCGTGGCTGGTGCGCCAGCATCAATAGGCTGGCGCACCTCCCCGGATTCCGGTTGCGCATCAACATCACGGAGTGCGTAGGTGTCTGGGTCGATCCGACGTTTGTCGGTTACCCGAACACCATGCTCCTCGTTCTCATTCTGGTATTCAGAACTCACTTGGATTCTTCCTCGTCAATAATTTCAGCGTCGACAACATCGTCGTCGGCCATCTGGGCCTCGGCGTCTGCTGCACCTTCGGAGCCACCAGCCTCTTGAGCCGTGGCATACATTGCGGCGCCCAATGTCTGGCTCGCTTGCGCAACCTTGTCGGTTGCCGCGCGCATGCCTGGGATGTCATTGGCGTCGATAGCCTTCTTGAGTTCATCAAGTGGGCCGTCGACATTGGCCTTGGCATCGGCGGGCACCTTGTCGGCGTTATCCGCGAGGAACTTCTCGGTTTGATAGACCAGCCCTTCGGCGGTGTTTCTTACCTCTACCTCATCACGACGCTGCTTGTCCTCGTCGGCGTGCTGCTCGGCCTCGCGCATCATGCGATCGATTTCGTCCTTGCTCAGTGCCGAGCCGCCCGAGATCGTCATGGACTGCTCTTTACCGGTAGCCATGTCCTTTGCGGACACGTGGACGATGCCGTTGGCATCGATATCGAAAGTGACCTCAACCTGCGGAATGCCACGCGGGGCTGGCGGTAGACCCGTCAGCTCAAAAGTGCCCAGCCGCTTGTTATAAGCCGCCATTTCACGCTCACCCTGATAGACCTGAATCAGCACCGATGGCTGGTTGTCGTCTGCCGTGGTGAAGGTTTCAGAGCGCTTGGTCGGGATGGTGGTGTTGCGCTCGATCAGTTTGGTCATGACGCCACCCTTGGTCTCAATTCCAAGCGATAGCGGGGTCACGTCGAGGAGTAGTACGTCTTTCACCTCACCCTTCAACACACCGGCTTGCAGTGCGGCGCCAACCGCAACAACCTCATCCGGGTTAACACCCTTGTTCGGCTCCTTGCCGGCCTCTTTCTTGACCAGTTCGGTGACGGCGGGCATCCTCGTTGAACCACCAACAAGCACCACCTGATCGATCTTGTCGAGTGGGATACCTGCGTCCTTCAAGACCGCCTGGAACGGGGCCTTGGTGCGATCGAGAAGATCTTGGGTCATCGACTCGAACTGTGCCCGGCTCAACGTCTCGTCAAGGTGCAGCGGGCCGTCAGCACTTGCAGTGATGTACGGCAGGTTGATTGAGGTTTGCATTGAGCTAGACAGCTCGATCTTGGCTTTCTCTGCTGCCTCACGCAGCCGCTGCATCGCCATCTTGTCCTTGGACAGATCGACACCGTGGGCATTCTTGAACTCAGTGACCATCCAATCGACAACCTTGTTGTCCCAGTCATCGCCACCGAGGTGGTTATCCCCACTCGTGGCCTTGACTTCAACTACGCCGTCACCGATCTCCAGGAGTGAGACGTCGAATGTGCCACCGCCGAGGTCAAAGACGAGGATGGTCTGCTCTTGATCACCCTTATCGAGGCCATAGGCCAGAGCTGCTGCTGTCGGCTCGTTGATAATGCGCAGCACATTTAGGCCAGCGATCTCGCCGGCTTCCTTGGTGGCCTGGCGCTCGGCGTCAGAGAAGTAGGCCGGAACGGTAATAACCGCGTCGGTGACGTTCTCGCCGAGATAGGCCTCCGCATCGCGCTTTAGTTTCATCAGGGTGCGAGCGCTGATCTCCTGGGGGGTGTAGTTCTTGCCGTCGATGTCGACGGTCCAGTTGGTGCCCATGTGGCGCTTAACCGAGCGCACGGTGCGATCAATATTGGTGACGCCCTGGCGCTTGGCAACCTCGCCGACCAGAACTTCACCGTTCTTCGCGAAAGCCACTACGGACGGGGTCGTCCGCGAGCCTTCGGCGTTTGCAATAACGACGGGTTCGCCGCCTTCGAGGACCGATACGACCGAGTTGGTCGTGCCAAGGTCAATACCTACTGCTCGGGCCATGATCTTCGTACTCCTTTTTCGTTGGTTCGGTTTATCCGGGTTCTGACCCCAGTGTCCACCCTTTTTCGTCTATATGCAAATTAAGAGTCAGATAGTTTGAGTCTGCTTGACTCATAGTAGGGAACCAGCCTCAGGGCAAGGTTATCCCCGGGAACGATCTCTGTTTTCCAAGCGTCTGAGAGGCATGCAGCCAATTAAATTTGCCTTAGCCACCCTCCTCGGAGCCCTGGTGCTGACCGGGATCCATCCGGCTATGGCGGCGCCCGGTACCCCCCTTGTCGCGATTTCGGCGGTAGCCAACAGGGCCGGAACTAGCGCGGCCGGGGTGGCGTCAGCCGATGCCGCTTACCTTGCGGTAACCCGCTTTCGTCCGGCTTCTCGCCAACGCCTCACCGACTTCTTGAGCCAGTACGGCGACAGGCTGACCCCCGTGCAACTGCAGCGCGCCCAAGCTCAAGTGACAAAAGCCGACCTAACCCTTTCGCAGTTAGAAGCCAAAACCAGGGCCACCAGAACCCTTGCTCGATCCGGGGCTAGCGCCTCCCGCATCAAGCAAGCCGCCGATGCGGCGAGCAGGGCTTTTGATGGCGCGAGCGCCTCGACAGCCGCAGCAATGGCAGAATTGCAGCCAATGCTGTCGTCCAAACTTTCACTCTTTGAAGGGCTGCGGGCCAAACTTGAACTAGACCAATCAATGCGCGACTTCGCAGCGGTTGGTGCATCGGTGAAAGCAGTTAGGCCTTAACCCTTTTCCGTAGCGCGCCTTATTGCCCTACGCTGCTGTCTATCCAAATGGATTTTGGTCAGCATGAAGGGTTCACGTCAGTGGCTCAGGTAGTAACACCGTGGTCACTCCCCACCTGCCAGGCACTCCTTCAGGGCCTATCGACCGACGAGCGCCTCATCCTCCCGGCGCTGCAGGCGGTGCAGCAGGGTTTTGGCTATGTGCCAACCGATGCGGTAGCGCTAATCGCCAACTCACTTAATGTTTCAGTGGCCGATGTGCACGGGGTGCTCACGTACTACCGCGAGTTGCGGACAACACCACCTGCGCCGATTACGGTCGCGGTTTGTGTCGCCGAGGCCTGTCAAGCAAGCGGCTCACGGGAGTTGGTTGCACACCTGGAGACGAACCTTGCTCCGCTCGGTGGACGATCGGCCGACGGCGAGGTTGATCTCGTCGAGGTCTTCTGCCTCGGCAATTGCGCACTCGGCCCGGCTGCCCTGATAAATAACCGGCTGGTCGGGCGGGTTACCGGTGCAAGTATCAACGCAGCGCTGGCTGATGCAAGGCTGGCGCCATGACCGTTACCGTGTATGTGCCGGCTGATAGCGCAGCAAAATCTGTTGGTGCAGGCGAGGTAGCTGCCGCCATTGCCGCCGAGGCCACTAAGCGCCATCTAGATATCCGGCTCGTGCGCAACGGCTCGCGCGGGCTGCTCTGGTTAGAGCCACTGGTTGAAGTCGAGACAGTTGAAGGTCGAGTTGGTTACGGCCCAGTGACCGCAGTCGATGTTGCTGCACTTTTCGATTCGGATTTCTTAACCGGGGCAGCTAGCGCTTATTCTGTTGGCCTGGTTGATGAAATCCCATGGTTAGCCGATCAGCAGCGAGTGACATTCGCGCGCGTTGGTGTTATCGATCCCCTCGATATCAAAGACTATGAGGCGCACGGTGGTCTCGCAGGCCTGCGCACCGCCATTGCACTCGATCAGTCCGCCATAGTTGAAGAGGTACTTGCATCTG